>OLPV01000033.1_pt1 | contig 139149 bp, 122 predicted proteins | sample 1671961 | NCBI WGS metagenome assembly OLPV01 (sample SAMEA3136630, study PRJEB25190) | human gut metagenome | biome: human gut; feature: human-associated habitat; material: faeces | place: Austria | collected 2013 | reverse complement strand
TTGCATGTGTTAGGCGCGCCGCCAGCGTTCGTCCTGAGCCAGGATCAAACTCTTTGTTAAATGGTATATTCAAGCTTTCGCTTTAAATATCAAAGTTTGATTGCTCTGCTGAACGCTAACTTGCTATCTATTAGCACGTTATTTTGTGTTCATCCAGAATTTCTTGTTATTCTCATTAAGAATTTCAAGGTAATGTTTTTAATTCTGTACTGTTCAATTTTCAAGGAACTTTGCGCCGCTCTCGCGACAGCTTATTTATTGTATCACATTCATTCGAGTTTGTCAAGCACTTTTTTGAAATTTTTTAAATTTCTTTTTTCAGAGTTTTGAACTTTTTTCCGGTCGGTCACCGTGCTTCCGCCGTTTGTTCCTCACCGTTTTTTAAGTTCATCTTCGTACCCTCGACTGCCCTCTTTCTCACTGTTCAAGCGGTTTCGGACTTTCTCTTGTACCCTCTGTTTTCGTGCCCTCTCGTTTGAGTGCTTGTCTATTATATCACGGAAAACGACATTTGTCAACGTTTTTTTAAAAGTAAATTTACATAAAACTTACTCGTCAAATCACGATTTTAAAGGCACTTTATACAATCGGCCGTAAAAAGCTGTTTAAAAATTCTATTTACTGCATTTTTCTGCTATTTAATGTATTTTATCAACTTTTTACCGCCGGCTTTTTCGGATACTTTCCGGTAAGGATTCTCTCCCTTATGTATACCAGCGTGTCCTCCTCGCCGTATCTTTTCAGCATTATCAGCATTTTTCCCAAAAGCTCCATGGTTTCCGGATGCATCATATAGTGTTTTCTGTTCTTGTTGAAATATTCAAACGGCATACTGTCATTATAATTCTCTTTATAATATGTCTTGCACGCCGCTATTCTGTCACAGAACATTTCCACCACATACTTGACCGGCATCTTAGTGCCCTGCATTCCCGCACCGGGCTCCTGTCCGTAATCTATCCAGTATTCAAAGTGATGTCTGTTTCTTCCCTTATGGTGAAGCCATGCCTCACTTTTACCTGTCACACGTCGTTCGGTCGTATTCGGGCTTTTATCTCCGGTATAGAACACGACACCGCTTATAAATTCTTTCGGCGAATATTTCGACAGATCGTGTAAAATTCCCTGTTTGTAAAGCCCCAGCTTAAAGCACAACCTCATCACTTCCATCTTGTGATGATTGATCGTGCTTAAATGTCCCTTGAAATTCTCCTTAATATCCACGCTTATCCTTCTTTCGTTCTTTCGAGATACTTTCTGAAGTTATCGATATATCTTGTTTTAAAGCTGACGCTTGTTATTTCTTTGTATGGAATTTTGGTTTCTGCAAGCCATTTTCCGTCTGCGTCAAACTCTCTCATCGTCAGTTTATTCTTCCCCGCTTTTATGATTATTCCTATATAGAATTTCCCCTCGTTTTCATTCTCGACTATTCCCCATTCACCGCACTCTCTGAGCGAATTGAATATGCTCTGCCACGAGCTTATATCAATTTTGGGAGCCTTGATTTGCTCTGCAACCCCATTCAGTCTGTTTATCTCTTCACAGACATCATTCTTGATTTCCGATTTTTTCAGTTCGTCAAGGTTGCGGATCGTATATCCGTTAAGCTCAAAGTCGTTTTCTTCCTGTCCGAGGACAAATCTGTCGTTGAAATCATTGATATAATAATACCAATAGCTTTTGTCGTATTTGTAAAAGCACCTGCATATATGACCGTTTTCAACGCACTCCCTCAGCACCGACGTTTTCTTACTGCGTTTCATATTTTTCCTCACTAAAAAGCAACTGCCGCATATATAACACGGCAGTTTCATATTTACAAAAGCCATCAGCCTTATTCTATCACAGCCGACCTTTAATTTCAAGTCCGAAAGTCATTATCGTTGTTCCGTCAATTGTTACACGCTCACCTTCTCCCCATCTTTTTCATCGCATTCCTTATTCTCCGCCGCTTTATCCGGCTCGTTACCGCCGAGCTTATCCTTTTTCTTCTTTTCTTCTATATGCGACTGATCGCTTACAACAAGAATATCCCCTTGCTGAATAACAGTGTTACCGTTCGGTACGACCATATCCCCATTTCTCTTTATCATTATGATAAGAAGTGTAGTCGGCAGGTCAAGCTCCTTTATTGTCTTGCCCTTCCATAAATGCTTTGAACCTATCTCATACTCCTTGAGCAATATATTTCCGCTGTCCCTGTACGACGGAACACTGAGTATAACATCATCACCCGCATTTATCACAGTATTGCCTTTAGGTACAATAGTGCTGTCACCGTGCTTAATCATGAGTACAAGAGAATTTTCAGGGAAATCTATCTCGCTTATCTTGTGACCGTTCCAGCTGTGTGTTTCGGATACGAATATACGCATCATATTGAACTGTGGAGTTTCGTCCTGATAGTCGTTGAACGTCTTTAATACACTGCTTTCGTTATCAATGAGTTTAAGTCCTGTTGCAACCTTCGGCAGTAACGTTCCCTGAAAAGCAACGGAGATAAGGCAGACGCACACTACTATATTGAACAGGTTACTATCCGTGTACACATCGCTCACCGTAGCCATTATTGCGAAAACGATGGACGATGCGCCTCTCAGACCCGACCACGCTATAAACAGCCTGTCAGCCCATGTATATCCCTTTGAGCAAATCGCAAACACTGCAGCAGGACGTGATATAAAGGTCATCACCGCAAATATCGCAAGCGCCGGCAGAATTATTCCGGGAAGCTGCGAAGGATTTGACAATAATCCCAGCAAGAAGAACAGCATTATCTGGCTCAGTCCCGTTATTCCGTCAAAAAAATGTACAAGCTGCGCCTTATTCTCTCCTATGTTGCTGTTACCGATGATGATACCGGCTATGTATACGCTGAGGTATCCGTTACCTCCGAGCAGTATCGGTGCGGAATATGCCGCAAATATCATCGCCATCATAAAAATTATGTCAAAGCTGTTTTTCGACAGCTTTACCTTTTTCATTACAAATACTGCGGCAAATCCCATTGCAAAGCCGAATGCCACGCCAAGGACTATCTGTAGTACCGCAAGAAGTCCCAGCTGTGATATGTCGTCTCCCGCCATGATCGCAAGCGCAATGACCGTCAGCATATAAGAAAACGGGTCATTAGATCCGCTCTCGATTTCCAGCAGTGAAGCCAGACCGCCACGCAGGTTGAGTTGCTTTGAACGAAGTATCGAGAACACCGATGCCGCATCGGTAGATGAAATAACCGCTCCGATAAGAAAGCTCTCTTTTATATCAAATCCTATCAGAAAATGACAGCCTGCCGTAGTAATAAGCGCCGTAACTATCGTACCGAGCGAAGATAAAAGTCCCGCACGCAAAGCAACAGGCTTTGCCGCCTTCCAGTTGGCAGAAAAACCGCCGCAGAACATTATAAATATAAGGCATACCGTACACACCTGCTCGCTGAGCTGATAGTTGTCAAACGGTATCTTCAGAATACCGTCAGAACCGCATATCATACCGAGTGCCAGGAATATCAGCAGACTCGGAACGCCTATCTTCGTCGACAGCTTATTGCCGACGATGCAGACAATGATTATCACCGAAAAAAAGAGCATTACAAATTCCATCGTTCACCGTTCCTTCTGTTCAAATATTTTCTCTGTTTAACTGTTTTCAAAAAAAGCTGTCAACGTGATTTTAAAGTCCCCGTTGACAGCCGATTTTTTTACTATTCTTAAAGGCGTCAGCCGCTGAATGCGACGTCTTTATTTGCCTGCAAGCTTAGCGATTATTTCAGCCGCCTCATCAATACCGCAGGTCGCAGTATTGACGCACAGATCGTAGTTAAGGCTTTCACCCCAGTTACGCTCGGTGTAATACTTGTAGTGTCTGCGCCTTGCCTTATCCTTCTGTCGGATAACATTCAGCGCTTCTTCCTTGCTTATATTATCATGTTCACAGATACGCTCACATCTGAAGTCGTCCGTAGAATGTACAAAAACATCAAATGTGCTGTACTGCTCCCTCAGCACATAGTCCGCACAGCGACCGACTATAACGCACGGGCCCTTATCGGCAAGCGCCTTTATGACCCTGCACTCAGCCGAGAAAAGCTGATCGGTCAGCGGCTGTGTATACATACCGTTTATCGCAAGATTATAGAGAAAGCTTGTGGTAGTCGTCTGCTCCGCACGCTCTATGTATTTCGGGTCAAAACCGCTTTCCTTTGCAGTCACATCGATTATCGTCTTGTCATAATACGGAATTGAAAGCGCTTTTGCGACCTTTCTGCCTATCTCACTTCCTCCGCTTCCGTACTGTCTTGAAATTGTGATTATTCTTCCCATAATCAGTTCCTCCGTTTGTGCTTTATTCTTATGCCTGCTGTACCTGTGCCGAAGATCCTTCACTACTGTCATACATCTTTGCTATGACTTTCTTATAGATCCTACGCATAAGGAGTATCGCAACAATAAGTCCTAACAGATCGCTTACCGGGAGCGACCACCATATACAGTCAACCCCTCCGATAATGCCGAACAGCCACGCAAAAGGCAGTGTCGGCACAATAAGCCTTACTATAAATACCATCATACTATAGAAACCGTTTCCGAGTGCCTGAAAGCCTGAGCTCAGTACTATCGAAACACCTGCAAGCGGGAACGATATACTGAATATCCTCAGCGCCGTTTCTCCGAGCCTTATCATATCATCGGTAGGTGCAAACAGACCCAGGAGCTGTACCGGTATCAGCTGGAAAAGCAACACGCCTATTATCATTATCGCAACCGAGCATATAACTCCCAGCTTCAAAGTATCGGTAATACGTTTGGGTTTTCCTGCCCCGTAGTTATAGGCTATGATAGGAACTATACCGTTGTTCATACCAAATACGGGCATATATACGAAGCTCTGCAGCTTGAAATATACTCCGAACACCGTAGCCGCCGCAGGCTCATATGCTTTCAGTATTATATTCATACCGAATGTCAGTACCGATACCAGCGCACTCATTATAATAGAGGGTATTCCAACGGCATATATCGTCTTTATCGTCCCGAAGCTCAGAATGAACCTTCTGAGCACAAGCCTTAATTCCTTGTTATGGAAATGATGCAGTAAAAATCCTACTGCCGCCGCTATTATCTGACCTGTTACAGTGGCGATCGCCGCGCCGGTAACGCCCATTGCAGGTATCCCAAGAAAGTCAACGCCGAATATGAATATCGGGTCAAGCACTATATTGATAACCGCACCGAGTATCTGCGACACCATCGAAAGTAACGTCTTTCCGGTCGCCTGTAGTATACGTTCGCCGTATATCTGGAAAAACAGTCCCAACGAGCCACAGCATACTATCGAAAGGTATTCAACACCATAATTTGCGATGACCTCAGAGTGTGTCTGTATCGAGAAGAACGCAGGCAGTGCCGTAAGTCCCACTATAAGGAATACCACGTAATTCAGTGCCGTAAGTATCAGCGAATGTGTAGCCGCAAGCCCTGCTTCATATGGCTTTTTCTGCCCTAAATAGCGTGATACAAGTGCATTCATGCCGACACCAAGTCCCGTCTGGAATGCGATCATCAGGCTCTGCATCGGGAACGCCATGCCCACAGCAGTCAGCGCATCGGGGTTTATCTGTGCCACAAATACGCTGTCAACAAGGTTATACATAGCCTGAATAAGCATCGATATAACTATCGGCAACGACATTGTAACAAGTAACTTATTCACAGGCATTACGCCCATCTTATTTTCTTTTGTCTGTTCCAATTTTCTTTTCTTTCCTTTGTTCTTATTGTTTCTTTATTCTTAAATAAGTATAACATAATTTCTTGCATTTTGCAAGCTTGCCGACAGCAAAATCTTATTGACCGTACCGCCTTATTGTGATACAATAGCAATATATCTAAGCCAAAAAAGGAGAAGAATATGAACGATATAAAAGCCGTGCTGTTCGACCTTGACGGTACTCTGCTCGACTCAATGTATGTCTGGCAATATGTCGATGAGGAATTTTTACGCAAACGCAGCATCACTCCGCCCGATGATTACGGCAGGCAGTGCAGTCACCGTTCGTTCTACGAAACTGCTATATATACAATAGAATTGTTCAACTTGCCGGAAACTCCCGAGCAGCTCATGCGGGAGTGGACAGACCTTGCGATTAACGAATATCGATATAATGTAAAGCTAAAGCCCTACGCCCGCGAAACGGTTGAACTGGCAATTAAAAGCGGCTATAAGACCGCGGTATGTACCTCCCAGACTCCCGAGCTTTATACCCCCGTACTCAAAAACACAGGACTGTGGGGAATGTTTGAAACTATAAGCTCTGCCGCCGTTTTCGGCAAAGGCAAACAATTCCCGGACATCTACCTCGACACCGCAAAAACGCTCGGCATACCGCCGGAAAATTGCATTATGCTTGACGACGTATCCGCTTCTCTTAAAGCCGCAAAGCAAGCAGGTATGATGACTATCGGCGTGATCGAGCCTATCAGCAGTCAGGATATGAAAGAAATGGAGCTTTACAGCGACAAGCTTGTGAAACAGCTTGATAAAGACATATTCACATTCTGACGGAGGCAAAAATGAATACAAAGATAATCAGAAAGCACTTTTTCTTCAAAGGAAGAGTTCAGGGTGTAGGCTTCCGCTACAGAGCGCAGAATGCCGCCTCAATGTACGGCGTTACCGGTTGGGTAAAGAACCTGTATGACGGCTCTGTCGAGATGGAGGCGCAAGGCACTGAGAAAGACATCGACAAAGTAGTACAGACCCTTCAGGACAGCCGCTACATCGTGATAAACGATATGTACGTTGCCGATCGACAGCCCGACCCTCACGAAACCTCATTCCGCATTAAAGACGAATACTGACAGAACCATCCCTCTCACTCCCCCATTGAATCGTAGTTATTGATTTTCTCAGCTATTTATGTTTTGTGAGGGCAAGCAAGGCAAGGACAACTTAAGCGTGTGTGTCCAAAGCTTTGCACATATGCAATGACAAGTATATTGATTCGAATAGCGAACCCGAGAAGTGCTGTCCTATGAAAAGAACTATCGGTAGCCTACGATCGTATCTCACTTTTCGTTCCATTTCTGTGTCCTCACTTTCTTTTTTGTGTTTATTTTCTGACGATAGTCATCAAATTAAAGGGCCTTAGGGAAACGGAGTGTCCCTAACAAGCTGATGAACTGCGAACGAAGCGCGCCACGTTCATCGTTGCTTGCTACTCTGAAATCATTATATCATTTTAGTCTTTCCCGATGTATTAACAAAGTGTGACGATTTATGTTAGCCGTTCGTTTTCACCTTATTTTCCCCCTCACCTTATATGCAAAAAATCAGCAAAACGCACCCTGTTTTTTGCAGAATTTACAGAATGTTCATAAGTATTTTTGTGAAATGTTGATATAGCAGTACAGACAAATTTTTCAAAACTCATCTTAAAAGTCTTGTAAGGCTTTCGATAATGTGGTATAATAAAAAAATATATTGACACTTGATTAAATAAAAATTTTGCGGAGGATAATATGGCTAATAAAAGCAAAGTACAATCTGTTGAACCGGATATAGCTGACTTGGTAAACGGCTGGCTGAAAAGCTATGGCCTTGACTATAAACTTGAACAAGCATCACTTAATTCGGAAATAGATAAGGCTCTTGATGAATATCATTCAAAGAGTGGTGGCAAAGGTGGTAACAGACCTGATGCTAAACTGTTGTTGAAAGATAAGTATGGGACTTTTTATCCTGTTCTTATTGAATATAAAGGTTACAAAGATAAACTTGTAAAGTTGGATACTGACGGAATCGTAGATAACAAAAAAGATAAAAATGAACCAAACTATACGAATATTAAGTCGTATGCTGTAAATGGTGCGATACATTATGCGAATGCGATTTTACACTACACAAGCTATACAAGAATCATTGCAATAGGTGTAACCGGATACAAAGATGAGTTTGGAAAACTTCAGCACGAGATTGGTGTTTATTATGTTTCAGCTGACAAAAATAATCTTGGCTTTGGTCAAAGAGTTGGAGATTATACAGACCTTTCCTTTTTAAAGCCGTCACATTTTGATGAGTTTGTAGAAAAGCTTAATGAACTCAGTCTTACTCAGGCAGAGATTGATAAACTCAAAGAAAAGCGTGAAAAAGAAATCAATATCAGTCTTGTTAAACTTAACAATGACATCTACAAAGAAGAAACAGGATTGGGAGAAAACGATAGAATATATCTTGTTGCAGCTACTATCATTGCAACGCTTGGTGCAGAGGGCGTTAAACCTCTTGAAAAATCTGATTTGGAATCTTCTACCGAAAGCGGTGAAACCGACGGAGATAAAATCATCAGAAAAATTACTTCTTTCTTAAAGAAAAAACAGTTACCACAACAAAAGCAAGATTTGATTATCAGAACACTTTCAAACACTTTAGTTGATGAAAACAGAAACAAACCGGAAAACGGAGAAAGCCAAATAAAAAGAGTATTCTCGAAAATTGTTGATGACTTGGGTATCTACTATAAGATAGGTATTACAACAGATTTTACAGGTATGCTCTTCAATGAAATGTATAACTGGCTTGGATTTACTCAGGATAAGTTGAATGACGTTGTTCTTACCCCTTCATACGTTGCAAGGTTACTTGTAAAGCTTGCAAGAGTTGACAAAGATTCTTATGTATGGGACTTTGCAACAGGTTCGGCAGGACTTCTTGTTGCTGCAATGAATGAAATGATTGATGATGCAAAGGAAAAAATATCATCACCTGAGGAATATCAGAAAAAAGTCGCAAAAATTAAAGCAACTCAGCTGTTGGGTCTTGAAATTCTGCCGCAAATCTATATGCTTGCAATCTTAAATATGATTTTAATGGGCGACGGAAGTTCCAACATTTTGAATCAGGACTCTTTGAAAAATTTTGACGGAAACTATGGCTTTATTTCAACGAAAAAAAATTTTCCTGCCACTGCATTTGTGCTTAATCCCCCATATTCCGCTGATGGAAATGGTATGATTTTTGTTGAAAAAGCTCTCTCAATGATGGAAAAAGGCTATGCGGCAATTATCATTCAAAATTCGGCAGGTTCAGGCAAAGCTGTCAAATATAACAAGGAAATACTGAAGCATAGTACGTTGCTTGCAAGCATTAAAATGCCGATTGACTTGTTTGTTGGCAAGTCAAGTGTTCAGACAAATATTTATGTTTTCAAGGTCGGTGAACCACATCACGCAAAGAATACAGTTAAGTTTATCGATTTCTCTAATGACGGCTACACAAGAACCAACAGAAAGAAAGCAAGTGTAAATTTAAGAGATACAGACCACGCCAAAGAACGCTATCAGGAAATTGCTGATATTGTCAGATTCGGCAAGTCAGAACTTAATATTTTTACTGAAAAGGAATATTATGAGGGTAAAATCGACCCGGAAAACGGTGCTGATTGGAATCAGTCTGCTCCAATTAACACAATCCCAACGCTTGAGGACTTCAAAAAGACCGTAAGTGATTATCTTGCTTGGGAAGTATCAACACTTTTAAAAGGTAAGAGCAGTGAGGACAACGAACGCTTGGGAAAATAAATGCCTCACTCAATGAGAAATTGGCAAGTGTTGAGTGGGGCAAATACAAATTATGTGAACTTTTTGCAAAAATTGATTCCGCTAAAATGAATTACAAAACGAGTGAGTTGCCAAGTGAACCTACTGGAATTTTCACATTACCTTGTCTTACAGCAGGAATACAAAATCAAGGATTGAACAATTACGTTCCAAGAGAAAACGCCTTGATTTTGAAAAATGTAATAACCATATCAGCAAATGGTGCAAATACTGGTGCAACTTTTTATCAAAGTAAGAAATTTACAGTTTTGCAGTATGCGTATGCTTTAAAATGGGTTAAGACAAGTTCGACATTATCAGATAATCAACACCTTTTCTTAGTTAGCACAATTAGAAAAACGATATTTGGTAATTACGCTTGGACAAATAAGGCGGGTTGGGAACGTATAAAGAATGATTATATTAAACTTCCTACCAAAAACGGAAAAATCGACTTTGAATTTATGGAAAGCTTTATAGAGGAGCTGGAAGCGGAGCGTATAGAGGAGCTGGAAGCGGAGCGTATAGAGGAGCTGGAAGCGTATCTTTCAGTCTCTGGACTGAAAGATACGCAACTGACAGCTGATGAGCTGTCAGCTCTGGATAAATTCAACTCAATAAAGTGGAAAAAGTTCAACCTTGAAACACTTTTTGGCAAGTCAACAAGAGGAAAACGCTTAAAAGGTGACGATAGAATAGGTGGTAATCTTCCTTTTGTTACAGCAGGAGAAACCGATGAGGGCATTTCAGCTTTTATCAGTAACGATGTAGAAATATTTTCAAGCAATACAACTACGATTGATATGTTCGGCTCGGCTAAGTATAGAAATTATAACTATGGTGCTGATGACCATATTGCTGTTGTACATACCGAAAATCTATCAAAATATGCAGCCATATTTGTAACCTCCGCTTGCCATAAATCAGCACATAACGGAGATTTTAGCTATTCAAGAAATTTTTATGCTAAAGATGCTGACAAATTATATATATCTTTACCCGTAAAAAATGAACAGCCTGATTATGAGCTAATGTCAACTCTTATCTCGGCAATACAGAAACTTGTCATTGCTGATGTTGTAAAGTTCAGCGATGAGAAAATAAAAGCTACAAAACAAGTTGTAGGATAATAAAAATCGCAAGTTATTCACTTAGTGTTGAGTGATTTAACTTGCGATTATTTTTTATGTCGAATATAGCTGTTTGGGGTGAAGTATACTTATTTGGTGCCCGCCTTACTTTAAGATAGGCGCAAATCTGATACGGATATTCGGCATCTTTGTGATAGTCGAATAAGTGTTCAGCATCCAGTCTTCACTGCCGTCATTTACATTCTCACCGCTTGCAGGAGGCGCAAATATCTTGAGCGTCATGTCTGCTTCGCTTTCAAGCGGCTTTTCAAAGAACGCCGACATAAAATCTATCGTCTTTGCGTGAGGAGCCTTGTAGAACCACTTGCCGTTTATCTCCATCATAAGGTTGAGTTCTGCGTCCTCACCGTCAAATGTGATCTCACAGAATGTGGGGTTCTTCTCAAAGTGCAGAGGTATCTCAATACCCTCAGCGTCCTCAGAACCGCCCCAACGCAATTTTGCAGGGAACTGTGCGTCGCCCTCGCTCTTCATTTCTGGATAGAAATATTCATCGTGGATTATTTCCTTGTAGGTCTGCATTACAGGCTGTTCAATACCGCAGTCAGCATTGTTCGGATCCTCAATTTCAAGTCCCAGTCTGCCTCTGTCACGGAACTGATAGAATGTAAAGCCGTTGAACCAGCCCTGATCCTTGTCGTTCTTGAGCATATCGCAAAATTCCTTAACCATTTCTGCCTGCTCGTAAGGACCTGTTACATCACCGTCAGCGTTGAACTCACTCATTACCATAGGCTTCTTTTCACCGCCGCAAAGCTCTCTGTAACGCTTTTCCGAAAGCTTTGTAAGGTTATATGTATCCGCTACCTTGCTTCTGCCGAAGGAGTTGCCGCCCTCGTCAGCTACATCGAAAGGCCAGCCCCAGTGAAGAGCCATGTACTTGTCAACAGACCATATATCCGTTGCTCTTACAGCGTCGGCAAATTCCTTCTCCATCTCGATTTCTCCGCCCTTTTCGGGATGCTCCACACCGCCGATACAGAGAATAGTCTGTACGTTGGGCGCAAACTTCTTTATTACCTCACGGGCATGAATATAGAAATCAGCCACCTGCTGATATGTAGCACGCTTTGTAAATGAAAACCAGTTGCCTGTAGCTTCATGGTTTATTCTCAGCTGCATACGACCGAATGTAGAAAGCTCTTTGCCTATCTGTTCAAGATGCTCGTCAGTTACATTGGGGTCGATCGTCATTGTGAGTATAACGTCCTGTCCGTGTCTTCTTACATCACGCATACAGGTGAAAGGCTCATCGTCGGTCGTTCCGCCGATACCGCCCTTGTATGTGAAATAGTCATCATAAGGATAATCCCACTGGAAGGTGATCTCCTTGTCCTTGAAAGCATTTCTCGCTCTTGCGGGCCATGTTTCGTCAAGAGGATAATAGCAATACATAAGGCTTACCGCTCTGTGAGGCCTGCCCAGCTTGTTCAGGATATAATCCTGGTTTACATACTCTCCTCTTTCGCTTCCGTCGCCAAGGTCAACCGCGCATTTTGCAGGACCCATATGGATCTTTTTGATCTCGCTCATATTAATAAACTCCTTACACAACTTTTTTCTGTTAAGAAATTGCGAAAACCTTTGTTTTCACCGAATAAATTGAGTATATCATAAAATGAAAACGATTTCAAGGCTTTACAAAAAAATTTTTTTGGTATATAATAAAATGGTATTGCAAAATCGAAAGGAACGGTAACCTATGTTAGAATATGATGAACTCAAAGTTGAGTTCGAGGGCTATGAGCCTGAGCTTAAAGAGCTTGCCGGCGCACTTGACCTTGATAATCTCAAAGCAGAAATAGCAAAACTCGAAGAACAGAGCGCACAGCCTGATTTCTGGAACGATGTAGAAAATTCTCAGAAAATATCGCAGAAGATAGGCGAGGATAAGAATATAGTACAGAGCTATGAAAAGCTCCGTGAAAGCTATGACGATGTAATGACAATGCTTGAGCTTGCTCAGGAAGAAGATGACGAATCTATGCTTCCCGAGATACAGGAGCTTGCAAAGCATTTCAGAACAGAGCTTGAATCGCAGAAGCTCGCTACCCTTCTCTCAGGCGAGTTTGACCACAACAACGCAATTCTCACATTCCACGCAGGCGCAGGCGGTACAGAGGCTCAGGACTGGGTCGAGATGCTTTACCGTATGTACAATCACTGGGCAGAACAGCACGGAATGAAAGTAACGGTACTTGACTACCTTGACGGTGAAGAAGCAGGTATCAAGAGTGCCAGCATACTGGTTGAGGGCAGAAATGCATACGGCTATTTAAAGAGTGAAAACGGCGTACACAGACTGGTCCGTGTATCTCCCTTTGACAGCTCCGGCCGCCGTCACACAAGCTTTGCTTCTGTAGAAGTAATGCCTGAAATCAATGAAGATATCGACATTGAGATAAGCGAAGACGAGATTAAGATGGACGTTTACCGTGCAAGCGGCGCGGGCGGTCAGAAGGTCAACAAGACATCCTCCGCTGTTCGTATCACGCATATCCCCACAGGCATCGTGTGCGCCTGCCAGACAGAGCGTTCACAGCATCAGAACAGAGAATACGCTATGCGTATGCTGAAGTCAAAGCTTCTTGAGATCAAGGAAAGAGAACACCTTGACAAAATTTCCGACATCAAGGGCGAACAGCTTCAGATCGCATGGGGCGCGCAGATACGCTCGTATGTATTCATGCCCTACACAATGGTAAAGGATCACCGCACAGGCTACGAAATGGGCAACATCGGCGCAGTTATGGACGGCGACCTTGACGGCTTTATAAACGCTTATTTAAAGGCACTCAGCTTAGGACAGATATAATGAAAAAGAACGACATCGTTGAAATTGAGATAACAGCTCTTTCAAGCGAATGTTCCGGTATAGGCAAGAAGGACGGCATGGTAATATTCGTGCCGTTTTCTGCTATAGGGGACAAGCTTGAAGTAAAGATACTGAAGGTAAACAAAACCTACTGCTACGGCAAGATCGAAAAGGTGATTGTTTCCTCTCCCGACAGAGTAGCTCCCGACTGCCCCGTTTATACAAAGTGCGGCGGCTGTTCGCTCCGTCACATAAGCTATGAGGCACAGCTCAGAGCCAAGGAGCAGTTTGTAAAGGACGCTTTCACCCGTATCGGTGGGCTGTCGCCCGAATTTCTGCCTATTATCGGCAATGACACGATAAACGGCTACCGCAACAAGCTTCAGCTCCCGATAGGCACAGACAAGGACGGTAATCTTATCGCAGGCTTCTATGCCTTTCACTCGCACAGGATCGTTCCGTGCGAAAAGTGCCTTTTACAGCCCGATATTTTCTCGGAAATAACCGCCGATTTTCTGAAAACAGCGACCGAGTTGGATATACCCGCTTATGATGAAGCTACCCGAAAAGGCATACTCCGCCACCTTTATCTCAGAAAAGGACACTACAGCGGCGAAATATGCCTGTGCATAGTAGTGGCAAAAAATGTTCCGGAAATTAAAATTCTGTCGGACAGGCTGCTTGACAAATACCCGCAGATAGTAAGCTCGGTGATAAATATCAACGGCAAGGACACTAACGTGATCTTAGGTGACAAAGAGATCTGCCTTACCGGAAAAAGCTGCATTAACGATACGATGTGCGGCAACAGCATTGCAATATCGCCTAAGTCCTTCTATCAGGTGAACACACCCGCCGCCGAGAAGCTCTACGCCGCCGCCCGCGACTTTGCGGAAGCCTCAGGGAAAACCGTGCTTGACCTATACTGCGGTGCGGGCACGATAGGGCTGTCTATGGCACACACGGCAAAGCGGATAATCGGGGTCGAGATCGTCCCCGAGGCAATTGAAAACGCGAAGCAAAACGCCCTCACAAACAGCATCGATAACTGCGAATTTATCTGTGCAGATGCCGCCGAAGCCGCAGGGATACTGCATTCACGCGGAATACGCCCTGACGTGATAATGGTCGACCCGCCGCGCAAGGGCTGCGGTAAGGAAGCCTGCGAGCAGATAGCCGCCTTCTCCGCCCCGCGTATAGTAATGGTTTCCTGCAACGCCGCCACCGCAGCCCGTGACTGCGCATATTTTGCGGAGCTCGGCTACAGCACCGACAAGTGCGTTGCGGTGGATATGTTCAGTGGTACGAACCACGTTGAGACGGTAGTACTGCTTTCCCACAAAAAGCCAGACGGACATATCAACGTAAAAGTTGAGTTTGGTGAGGGTGAGGGAAAAGTTCCGCTTGATAATATCGCTAAAAGAGCCGAAAGCTATAAGCCCAAAGAACGAGTGACCTACAAAATGATAAAGGAGTACATAGAAGCTAAACTGGATAAGGACGATACGCTGCTTGGCGAAATGAAAGAACTTGACGGCGGCGTTTACCAGATGAGTGAACTCCGCTAAGGCAAATATCTGGTAAAGGAAACCAAAGCTCCGACAGGCTTTGTGCTTGATGAAAATGTGTATGCCGTATCCATCGAGGAGAACGGCAAGCTTGGCAAAAATCAAAATGTTACGCTACCTGTCTTGTTGTCGATATGTGAATATTTGAAATGTGATTTTGGAGATATTATGGAAGCGTTACCAGATGATGTTGATAAGGAGCGTGAAAGCTGATTATGAATGAAAGTATTTTAATTGTAGACGATGAAAAAGAGATAGCCGACTTGATTGAGGTTTATCTTAAAAATGATGGTTACACGGTACATAAATTTTATAATGGTCTGGATGCTTTGGAATGTATTGAAACGCAAAAAATGGATTTGGCAATTTTAGATGTAATGCTTCCAGATATTGATGGATTTCGTATTTGTCAGAAAATCAGAGAACAGTATTATTATCCTATTATAATGCTGACGGCAAAAGTTGAGGATACTGATAAAATTATGGGACTTACCATCGGAGCTGATGATTACATTACAAAACCTTTCAATCCTTTGGAGGTTGTAGCAAGAGTAAAAACGCAACTTCGCCGTTATGTTCGTTATAATAATGCGGCTAATACCGAGGAAAAAGATGCTCCCATTGCAGAACATGATGTAAGAGGACTTATTATAAACAAGAATACTCACAAATGTACTTTGTATGGAAAAGAGGTTACTTTGACACCTATTGAGTTTTCTATCCTCTGGTACTTGTGTGAGAACAGAGGAAAAGTTATTTCGTCTGAGGAATTGTTTGAAAATATTTGGGGTGAGAAATTCCTTGATAACAATAATACTGTTATGGCTCATATCGGAAGATTGAGGGAAAAGCTTAATGAGCCTGCAAAAAAACCGAAATTTATAAAAACTGTGTGGGGAGTGGGATATACCATTGAAAAATAAAAGAAATAGCGAAAGAGATGATTATCGTCTTCTTAAAAACAAATTATTTATTAGAATTTTTGGAATGTTGTTTTTTGCGTTTGCTTTTTTAGCAGCCTTGTACTCTCTATTTTTAAAGGGACACATAGCAGACACTTTTGTGGGTTTTTTGGATAATTTTGTCTACCATGATTATGACCGAGCTTATAATGTATATTCAATATATATTAGAGATTATATGAGTATTTTCTACGTAGTGCTTTCCTTACTGTTATTTGCAATTATTTTGCGCTTTTATCTAAATGAATTTTCCAAGTATTTCAAAGAAATTAACCGTAGTATAGATGCTCTGATAGAAGAAAATTCAGGAGATATTGTTTTGCCTTCTGACTTAACTGCAATCGAAAAGAAAATCAATCATATTAAGCATACTCTTGAACAACGAAAACTGGCAGCAGAGCTTTCAGAACAGCGGAAAAATGACCTTGTTGTTTATCTTGCCCACGATTTGAAAACCCCACTCACCTCAGTAATTGGGTATTTAACTTTGCTGCGGGACGAAAACAAAATTTCCGAAGAATTAAGAGAAAAGTATTTGTCAATTTCTTTGGAAAAAGCAGAACATCTTGAGGATTTAATTAACGAATTTTTTGAAATCACGCGGTTTAATCTTTCTAATATCACTCTTGAGTACAGCAGGGTCAATTTGACCCGTATGCTTGAGCAGCTTATATACGAATTCAAACCAATGCTTTTAGAGAAGAATTTAAAATGTGAGCTTGAAATAGCCCCAGACACTATGATAAAGTGCGATGTCAATAAGATGCAGCGCGTTTTTGATAATCTGCTGAGAAATGCAGTGAATTATAGCTTTGATGACAGCACGATTCATATTGCTGTAAAACAAAACGGTGAAAATTTGTGTATTCAGTTTACCAATTGCGGCAATACAATTCCAAAAGAAAAGCTTGTACGCATTTTTGAACAGTTTTATCGTCTTGATGTTGCACGAAGTTCCAGAAGCGGAGGTGCAGGATTGGGTCTTGCAATTGCAAAAGAAATCGTTGAGCTTCATAACGGAACAATTACCGCAAAAAGTGAAAATGAGCAAATCGAATTTACAGTCACTCTTCCGCTCCTGTAGGAAAATCGTAAGAAATTTCGCAGGAAAACATAGGAAACTCTTGTGGGGAAACGAAAAAAAAGCACGCTTGCTTTTGGTATACTTACAGTACCAAAAGCAAGCGTGCTTTTTTAGCTTATCAGGGAGGAAAAACGATGTCAACTCATACCCAACAAACCAAGAAACGCCGTCCCTACTTATTTATCTGCATCCTGATTTTACTGATAGCATTAGCCTGCATCTTTGTTCAGCGTTTTGCAGGGACAGATATATACAACAAGGCATCATTGCCTTCCATTGATTTTGGTAATGAAAATGAAGCAGATGGAGAATGGTGCTTGATACTGGTGAATAAATGGCATCCCCTTGAAAGTGACAATAAAATCGATTTAACAGAGCTATCAAACGGACAATGCGTGGACAGCAGAATATACCCTCAGCTTCAGAAAATGTTTGATGATATGAGGGATGATGGTGTATATCCTGTTGTTGCCTCCGGCTACAGAACAGAGCAGGAGCAACAGCAAATATACGATGAATCAATGGCGGAGTATATCGAAAAAGGATATTCTGAATCCGACGCAAAAACAGAAACAGAACGCTGGGTTGCTATTCCGGGAACAAGTGAACATCAACTTGGTCTTGGCGTTGATATAAATGCTGATGGCATAAATTCATATGGTTATGAGGTTTATAACTGGCTCGCTCAAAATGCCTATCACTATGGGTTTGTATATCGCTATCCAGAGAATAAAGTTGCAATCACAGGTATAGCCAACGAGCCATGGCATTACCGATATGTCGGTGTTAATGCGGCTACCGAAATATACAAACGAGGAATATGCCTTGAAGAATATCTGGGAGAAACAAACTAAGAGGATGAATTTATGAAAAGAAAAAGACTGACACAGGTGTTTCCCTTTTTACTTCCTATCCGTAAATGGCAAAGGAAAAAACTGTTCTATTTAGAAATGCTGATAGACGGAAACAAATACGCCAAAAATAAATCTGAGGCTCTATTGCCTAATACGGTATTTGAAAATCTCGGCACACTTTTTGCAACTTTTCGGGATATGCAGAAAAGCCCTATAATACGGCATTTTAGAACAATCTACAAAAATGCGTTTACGCTGTTTTTTGCTAAGTTTTTGCACCCTTAGCGGACAAATAGCGGACAAAAAAACATTCGGCATACTCTTGTACTTATTCGTTTTTAACCGATGTGCAGATCATATCAGCGGACAAAATTAACCAATTTTTTTGACCGCTCGCTGATATATCTAAACGATAAGTAGGAGGATTTTTTATGAGCAGATACAAGAGCGAACAGACCGTATATAACCAACTGAAAAAGAAATACGTTCCGCTGTGGAGACTGGACACCAACACCGTGACCGTCACCCACTTCAGCACCGATACTCAGGTCGAGGAGAGCAAGACCTACCACACCGACTTCATCAGGTATCATCTTCATTATTCTGACAACCATTGTCCCGACAGGCTTCGCAGGCTCGTCAATGAAGGGAAGATTATTCAGTATCTTGATGATATGGAACGGAAAGTCAGTGAAGCTATCTCACGCCAGGTGGAGCTTTGGAAGCAGACTGACAGTTGTTATCAGAAAGCTGTAGTTGCAGATGATGCCGAGAAAATGTTCGGTCTGGTGAACTGCTTTGTATATATGGCGAGAGAAATCATCTTTGAGTGTATGGTTTATATTTGAGAGCAGACGGCTGTGCCTTCGGGTGCAGCCGTTGTCTTTATTCAGTACCTAAATGATCACTCATTATGTACGATTGGATATTTTCTTGATGAACAGTATTAGTAGTAGATAAGTCTGTTTTTAATCTTGCACAAATATCAGTAATTAGTTTACGGATTGCATCGTAAATTCTTTCATCATCTTTATTTAATTCAGATGAATTCTGAAACTCAATTTCTGAATAATCTTTTTTGTCAGCAAAGAACGCCTCGTAAAAAGATTTTACATCTAATTGCCTGGTCGTTTTGTCTATTTCAAATATACCTACACTATTTTCTTTAAAAAGATATTTTTCATCAAGTACTTGAAATTCTATTATTCTTTTCATAGCGTTTCCACCTTCTTTGTAATGTTTCTAGACCACCTTCGATATGTGTAGAAATAATATCTAACATACTGTAGTTATCATCATAGTACTCTAATGCACCTGATTGAACAACAAAAGTCCCATCACTATTTCGTCCCAAATACACAACATTGTCTACATCAAGGTTAACGATAAACTGTGGATTATGAGTTACAATAATAACTTGTCGACGTTCTCCCATAGTTTTAAAACGCTCGAGTAAGTATTCACGAATAGACTTTTGGGAAATGTTGTCTTCAGGCTGGTCAATAATATAAATGCCATTTTTATCACTTGCATAAGATAGAATATCAAAGTATATTTTTGCATTTAGACCTGCTGACAATTCATCAGTTTTATCACGACCAGATTCTGTAATAGTAAATTTAGGCTTAAAGTCCTCATCAAGCATTTCAGAGATTTTTTTCTTAAGTTCGTCTAAAGCTCCTGCTTCAGATCCGTCATACCTTAACAAAGCATTTGCCAGTTTTTCTTGGGTCATATCTAGAATTGTTGTTTTGGTGTCCTTTTTTAGTGCATTTTCAAAAAGTGACCAAATATACTCAGGCGTAATTTGAAGAATATTCAGTCTACTATGGAATTCATAATTATAGATATTATAGGTCTGTAATTGGATATCAATCGGTTCAAATTCAATTACTGGACGAGTATTGTTTTGCAATCTGATAATAATATCAATAATGCTATCCTCAGCTTTTTTCATTGCTTCTTTATAAGCAGCAAGCTTTTTGTGCGCATCTGATGTAACTTGGTTGTATTCTGCTTTGAATTCAGTTAGAACCGTTTGAAAAATGCCAATAACTTGGTTTTCGTAGTCAACATTTGCTTTTCTTGATGTAAAGCGTTGAGCAATAGTAAGCAACTGCTTCTCGATAGCTGTTAATTCCTCTTTATCTTCAACAGTTACAGTTGGATTCTCAGAAATAGTGTGCAGTTCTTCAATTATTTTTTCTATTGATGAAATAACACTTCCTAGATCTGCTGTCTTTTTGTTATCTTTACTTACTTTTCCAGTGAACACAAGACTTTCAACGTTTTCTTCGTCATGGTTTTCCAATTTAAATTTGCCAAGATTATTTATTAAAGAATCAATCTCGTATTTTTCTTGTAAATAACGATAAACTTTGTCCAAATAACGTTGAACTTGTTCACGATAAGGTGCAGGATCAATAGCAGGAGGGTAAAATTCTTTAAGGAATTCATCTGAATTTATGGGATTATCTTCAAATTTTCGTCTTACTTCTCCTTGCATATCGAATCCAAATATCATATCTTGGGTGACTTCTGAATGGACAACGATATTATTTGTTTTGAGATATTTTTCATAACTTTTAACTAAGGTTGCGCTTATTCCACCTTTTTGCTTTTTGCAATACCCTGTTAATTTATGTAGTAATAGAGACTTCCCAATGGAATTATCACCTATTATAACATTTATTCCTCTTGAAAGAGGGATCGTATACTGCACATCTGATATAGAAAGGTTTATCTCAGAAATGTATGATTCGGCTACATTAAAGAAGCTATTTACTCTTTTTATCCTTCTATGGTCTGTGATTGCCATAACAAGTCCTTTAAAAGTAGGTAAACATTTAACATATGAATATACAAATTCGGAAGAATCAGATGACGTTTCCTTTGGGTATACTCTCCAGTCATGACAATCAGAGCCTGTGATGAAACGAATGTCTTCTTCCTTGTTTTCTCTAAACAGAAATGCTTTATTAAATACTTCATTTCGTCTGTTTTTGAACTCAAATGCTTCAAAATAATCTGTTTCTATGAACTCATCAAATCGTGATTGTCCCACACTATTAGCATCGCATTTTTTAGTTTTTTGACTACTGATTGTATTCTTCTGATGTGCAATCAAGATGGTGTCGATTTTAATATCTCGTAAAATCGATAGAAAAATTTCTTCCGAGTATGCCATCCCTCTATCATATTTTGGCTTTCCGGAAGCATCGTTAAGAACATTGCTGATATTCTTAATCTTTACATCATCAGAATCATCAAAAATAGCAATAACATGAACAACAGTTGGCGCTGAATCGCCTTCAAATTCCACCGAGAACTCAATGCCAGGAAATACTTTGATAATAGAACATTCCTTATCCTGCTCATAAGATTTCAATGAATGATATATATCATAATTAAATGCGTCATGGTCTGTTATTGCACATATCTGAACACCATTCTCATTTAGCTTCTGAACAAGTACACTTATATTATCTATGGTATTAAATGCGACTTTAGCTCCATCTTTACCATGAGAATAGTATGAATGGATATGCAAATCAAGTTTATATCCTGAATCGACAATTTTCATATTTCCCTCCATTTACTCGATATTAGATTTTAGAATTAAAATGCTACATATTTTTGTCACCATGTTTATCACTAACGCATTCCCCATACAAAAATACCGCATCTTCTCAGGCATACCCGTATTCGTCCAATTGTCGGGGAATCCATTGAGCCTTTCGCACTCTATCGGTGTCAGCACTCTGAGCCTGCCTGTCTGCAAGTCGGTGACAACGTGAGAAGTCCTGCCGACTTGTGTTTCTGAGGTCAGCATCGTTCGTGAGGGCTTATCAGGCGAATCGGGAAAGCCGACAGCGCCCTCGTTGAACCAATATACGCTGCCGTCACGCCTGCGACGTTGTTCGTGCTTCGCTCCTTTGGCGTAGATCCACTTCGGCATATCTTCTTCTCTGAGGAAATACCGTTCATCGACTGCACCTTGTTCAAGTATCTTGCCCAGCGGGATAAATGGCTCATATCTCGGTGTGACCTCAACAGAATAAATCCTGCCGTTCATCATCACTCCCGCATTATAAAGGTACACTTTCTGTATCTTGGAGAGCGACTCCATATCCTCAAAACGCATCTCATCTATCCAATGGTCAACGTAGCTCCGCTGATGTGAAGCTATCGGAAAAGCCTTTGGCATTATGCCGTTTTCAGCGACCTGCTTGTGCATAGCTTTCAAGCCTTTAAGACAGACCGCCTCGGCAAAGTCTTGAAATATCTTTGTGCGGTTATGATAGGCGATGATAAAAGTCCTCCGCCTGCGCTGTGCTTGTCCATAGTCGGCAGCGTTGATAACACGCCACTCGACCGCATAGCCTTTCTGATAGAAGCACCTGAGAATGATAGAGAAATCCCGCCCGCACTGCTTTGCAGGGGAGCGTATCAGCCTGTCCACATTTTCGAGTATCACATAGCTCGAACGTTTTTCTCGCAGGATATCATCTATCTGCCACCAGAGGACACCTTTCTTGCCCTCGATGCCTGCGGAGTTCTTTTTCATTATCGAATAGTCCTGACAGGGAAATCCGCCGACGAGCAGGTCATGGTCGGGGATATCTTTCTTAGCGACGGCTATGTCTTTGCAGACATGGTTCGGGCTTTTGCCGAAGTGCGAGACATAGCAATCAAACGCCCACTGGTCAGCCTTATACGGCTCCCATTGGTTCGCCCATATCACTTTATATCTGTCCGATGCAGCTTCCAGCCCCAGCCGAAAACCACCTACTCCTGCGAATAGCTCTACAACTCGGATATTCCCCATAACATCACCTACAATGCTTGGTCTTTTTTCTTTTCAAGAAGCTCTAAAACAGCTTGTAGACATTCATCGGTATGCTTTAATACCTGTTTCTCCCAGAAATGAATAGTGATCCAGCCCATTTCTTGGAGCTGACCGTCAATACGTTTGTCCCGAGCCATATTTTCTTCTATCTTTTCGATCCAATACTCACGATTATGTTTGAGTTTTGTTTTACGTTCTTCCCAGTTCTCACCGTGCCAGAACTCACCGTCAACAAAAACTGCTATTTTATATGTTGTTAGTGCTATATCGGGTGAACCGGGGAGATTTTTATAATTTCGCCTGTACCTATATCCTTCATGCCACAAACGCTTTGCAAGGACAGTCTCAGCTTTACCGTTTTTAAGACGCACCTTGCTCATGCGTTTTCTTATCTCAGGCGTAGAATCGTAACTTTTTGGGTGTTTCATGTTTTCCTCTCAAATAAGATATTCAATTGAAAATATATCTTGTTCGTTTATTGGTATTATTGTATAATCTGGAAGCGTAATAGATGCTAAGGCCGAAGTCGGAAACAATGCAGGAACATAATTTGTAAAAATGCCGGAAATGACATGATTAGATTTGAGTATAACATGTACAGCGGTATTAAGTAAAATAGGGATAAATTTATTTGATTGTATGTTAGCTGCTTTATTAATACTAAAGCTTGCCGGCGCTTGTAATCCAAGTATTATAATTGGTATTGTTAGTTGATTCATCATAGGTGGAAGGTAACGTAATACCTTTTCAAACGATCCGCTTGAAGAATCTATATTACCTGCTTTTTTTAAATCATCTGTAGCACAAACATAAATTCCTACTTTCCCTTGTACTGCTTTTTGAACATGGTTAAGTTCGCAAGCCAAAACAGGTTTTAATAAGTTCCATGCGATTGCTTCACCATGATTAAATGCGATTTCAACACAGAAAGCATTATCACATGCAAAATCAAGTCGCCACTCTGTATTACCAAGGACACCTAGAGTATCATTGAATATATCAACCTCTTTATGTCAACCTGGCAAATTAGATATTCGCAATCTAATTAGTGTATTTATAGATGTAGTGAGCGATTTAAAAGATGTTCCTCGTTGACGATGAAGATTCTTTTCGTTAGTAAAGTCGGTAATCAAATCTTCATCTGTAATAGAGCCTATCGAATTAATGAATTCGTTATATCTATTAATTAGCTCGGTGTCAGAATTGATTATTGGTTTAGCAAATCTATGTGAATATTCTATAAACTGCATAGTATAATCCTTTCATCACTTTCTTATCTGTTCTTCAATGTAAGTCCTATTGAACCAAAAGCACTGCTTTGTCATCATACGTCCGTCGGGGAGAGGGAGTTTGTCGCTGCCGTCCTTGCCATGAGGACGAACATGAGCTACTGTGCTTTCTGATTGCTTAGGAAGGTTGTTACATACTTTTCCGTTCTTCGCTTCAAGAACAACACCTTCGTTGATAGTTTTTACAGTACGCTCCCATACACGCTGAACTTCCTCTAAATCATCATTCGGTATGTTCCAGAACTTCACACGCTCAAACACATATTCACCGTCATCATTCTCCTGAAAGATAACGAACAGGAACTTTGTTGGAGCGATATAGTTGTAAAGCTCGGACTCTTCCCACTCTGTTTCTTTACTCAGCTTGATAAAATCAAAAGTCGGGAAAGACATACTTTCCTTTATCTTACCGTTACGCTGCACTCTTATGGTCTTGGGGACTATGCAGGCTTTCTGAAATTCATCGGTGTATGCTATCTTTCCCTTTATGCCGAGCATTTTGGCGAGCAGGACTTCGTTGAGGTTCTTTGCACTGCAATCTTCAACACCGAACTGCTTTTTTAGCTGTTCCCGTGTCTTGCCGAAGTACGGACGGAGCTTCTCAACGATGATATCCTCAAAGGAATGCTTTTGTAGCTGTTTCCAATCGGTAATGATACGCTCGTTAGTAGCTGTGCCAAAGATATACTGGTTCAATATCTGCGTCATATATGACGATTTCAGAGAATATGCCCTCTGCTTCGCCATAGTATCGGAGAATGGCTGTTTGCGGACACTTGAAGCATTCGCACCCTTAGTGCAGGCGGCGAGATACATAGTATCGCCCTCTGAGATAAGATGAGCCTTACCGTCACGCACTTTTTTCATGATGATGTTCCAGTCACGTTCGATGATAACGAGGTCTTCCATGGGGAAACTGAACAGTACAGCCTTGTCTATCTTGAACTCTCCTTTGGGAATATCCTTCTTATGCTCATAAGACATCAGGAGCATTGTTTCACATTTATGCCAGAAAGAGCTTGTCTTGAAAGTCTTGTCGTACTCTTCCATATAGTTGATGATATTGCAGACAAGGCGCTCTTTAGCTCTTATATCACCCTTTTTGCCCCTAACATAAGGTGTGACTTTCAGTTCCACACCAGCTTCGGGAAAGTCAGGCTCAGATTCGCTGTTGATAGAATACCCGAACCAGCTCTCTTCGATGATAGAGCCGACTGCTCCCTTGCCTGTGGAGATGCGTCCTGTTTTGTCTATGTCTTTCAGCGGTATGCCTATGGCTTCCTGACCACGTTTAAGCACCGCTTCTTTGGTGGTGTATTTTGTACCTTCCATTATGACCTCCAATTATTGAGGATATAGTTCTTTAATGAGACTATCAAGATCTTTCCCGAATTTTACTCCGATCGATAGCATAAAGTTCAAATGTAGTTTCTTTATCATATCAATGAACATCGTTTCATCACTTGTATCAGTTATTACTACTGGATCACAGGTCAAGGTATTTCTATCTATCGTTCCAGTATAATAAATAAATCCGTCTTCTGATGGCGTTTGGCTCACAACACCCTTGCAGCCTATGATATCTAAGCACAAGAATAGTCGTTCGCTATTGCATAAGATTTCTTTGTGCTTATAGTAACCATAACAAGTTCCTTGAATCATGTCCCAGATGTAATCTCTAGGTATATACCCATTGGGATAATCTTTTGGATGTTTTGTGACTATTTTTTCTAGCGAGATAAAACACTCTACTATACCATTGTTAAAGAGATAGCACTCAGCTTTATCAATATTACTGTGGTGAGGAATATACCTTATACCATTCGCACATGGTATATAGGTCTCACTGCAATGAAAACTCGAAAACATAGAAGAAAAATTAATATGTTTTGCTCTTTGCAGTACAAACATATCTTGATTATAGTCATGGTCAAGATAATTATCAGGTATTATATGAAATAATAAGAATTGTGAATACGTTTCTTCTATTCGTCCCTGTAGACTAGAATAATAATTGATTCTCTCCTTACGGAAAGAGAGTATTTCTTTATCTAAGGATAGTGACTGATTAAACATATTTCGTATCTCCGCATATGTCATTGTAGCTTTTTTGTTTCCTGAACGTTTGAAGAACTTATAATTGATTTCATTTTCAATTTGTGTGTATGGAGCAAAGCCATCATGCTTGATATACATAACGACAACATATTTGCCTGTATGTAAAGGGATAAAGCTGAACTTAATATTAGGGACTCTTGGAAAAATCGATTGCAAGTCAGTCCTTCTTTGTAGTTCAAACTTGTCTATATCATTTTGTGGAATAGTGATACCGAGGATTTCGCTGGCTAATCCTTGTTCTTCTTTGATACCATAAATCAAATAGCCACCTTCAGCATTAGCAAACGAACAGACGTCATTCCTGAACTCGACCTTTTTGGCGTTTTTTTCTTTATTCTCTTTTATCTCCAAGAAGGAGAAATTTTCTTTATAGTCGATATACTCGCCTTCTCTGAATGTTGAATCATCAATAAGTAATTGGATATCATCTTCATTACATTCAAGAAGTGTCTTGCCATTTATCTGAAATACCATAAGTCTATTCCTCCAACAAAAAATGAGCCTTATGCATATCGCATAAGACCCATTGTAAAAAGCTGTTATATCATTTTTCAGCGGCGATGATAGTATCAAGGACTTTGCCCATACGAGTTATCATAGGAACAACAAGTGCATTTCCCATACAGAAATAGCGCATCCTATCGGGCATACCTGTGTTTGTCCAGTTATCATCGAAACCCTGCAAACGTTCAGCTTCAACAGGTGTCAGCAAGCGCAGATTACCTGTTTTACGGTCTGCTACGACATGAGTTGAACGATTGAGAGTTGATTCACTGGTGAGCATCGTACGTCCAGGTCTGTCCCACGGATCGGGGAAAGCAACGGGGCCTTCTGAGAAAACATACTGATGACCATTGGCAGCGGTGCGGTTTATCTTCTTAGAACCTTTCAGATATGACCACTTGCTCATCTTGTCAGTCGGGATAAAGCATTTCTCGTCAGCTTCATCTTGAAGTATCTCGCCCAAGGTAATAGGCTTCTCTTCCTTTTCCTTGATCTTGACCGTTGTTATCTCTCCACCAGTCATAAATCCTGCATTTTCAAAAGCAAAAGAGAACTTGTCGCTGACTTCCACTATATCCGTTCCAATAGTTGTTTTCTTGAAGTCCTCGGTATCAGCTATGGGAAAAGCCTTAGCCATAAAGCCCTGAGACTTTATGATATCCTCTGCCGAGATGCCATTCATATCCTTGCCGTATTTCGTATCATCATTTTTATAGGCGAATATGAAAGTCCTTCTCCTTCTCTGAGCTGCACCGTACAGAGCTGCATTGACAACACGCCATTCAACGCTGTAACCAAGTTCTGCAAAGCAGGCGAGGATAACACCGAAGTCACGTCCACGCTGTTTGGCAGGAGATTTGAGAAGTCTGTCAACGTTCTCCAACAGACAGAACGGTGGATTTTTAGCGATAAGCGTATCTCTTATCTGCCACCAGAGGACACCTTTCTTGCCTTCAATTCCCTTAGAAGAAGCCAGCGTATGTGCTACGCTGTAATCCTGACAGGGGAATCCACCCACAAGGAGCGTATGGTCAGGGATATTATTCTTTTCAACTGTGCTTATATCCTCGCCCGTGTGAAACTCCCCATTGACATCGGGACTGTCACCAAAATGCTGTACATAGCAATCATGCGCCCACTGGACTTTCTTGCCAGGCTCCCATTGAGAGAACCAAACAGTCTGCCAATTGGACGCAAGCCTATCAAACCCGAGTCGGAAACCTCCGACTCCGGCAAACAACTCACAAATCGTTTTATTCATTTTTAAGCCCTCCTATGACCATAAAGGTCAGCTCGCTTGTAGCATAGACCGAATAATATTAGCACCGACAAATGTCGGATCGGTGGTCTATTGTTCTATTATAGCATAAATGAGCAGAAAAAGCAATGCTTAAGACGGATATTTTGCTTAGATTTCACAATTTGTAACCTTGACGCCAGTGGAGTCAAAGTCCCCCCCATCACCTATTCTCCGCCAGTACCTTATCCCTGAAAGCCTTGATAACAGCTTCCTGTTCCTCAATCGTATGAGCCAGCTCCGCAACAGGTAATCCAAATTCAACACATTCTGCCAGCTTGCTGTCAACGACAGCCTTGCATTTCTTTTTCAGATCATCAAACTCGTCCATGACGTATGGGCTGACTTTGGCTATCCTCAAATCTTTTTTCTTATTTCTGACATAGGCGGTGTAATTATCCATGTCGCGAGTGTAGTCGCTGTTTTTTCGTTTCTCCCTTATCATCTGATTTTTCAGCCTTTTATTTTCAGCAAGACATTCTTCACGTTCACAGCACACAGCTTCTTCCGTTCCGAGAAAATGGCGGTGACAGAACCTGCACTCGCATACTTTTAACCCCGCATTGAACACTGCGAAACTGAATTCATAGAAGAAAGTGAGCAGAGGCTTATCGGCAACACGATACACTATGTTTGTATTTTCGGCGCGAATGACAGCAAGCTGCGATCTCGGAGTGGCAACAAGTATTTCGCCCGTAGCCGAGTAGTCAAAATTACGCTCATCGTTCATAGCCTGCAATATCTCGTCAAATTGCTTCTGAAGCTCGGCTCTTGCCGTTTCCACCAGCTTTTTATGGTTGAACCTCTCCTTAACATAGTCCTTCGGCATCAGGATCGGCTCACCGATGTTCATATAAGCTACCGTAAGCAGATTACTGTAATACTTGAAAAATACGTTGTCACTGTTTTGGATAACAGCAGACCCGACATTTTTTACAAGATCCTGAACCTTGATACGCTCGTTCAGACCGCTCATCATAGTGATACGGAGATTTTCAAATATCTCACTGCGATTATTGCGAAAATCCTCAAGCTGAGACAGTATCTCATCAAACGTATAGACCTTTTCTTTTTCAGAAGCCGACAGAAGTTCATTTTTATTGATAGACCACACGATACTCACGGTGCGGTCTTTTTCATTTATACGGTATAACAGCATATTCTAACCTCTCCCTTGATACGATAACTTGTTTATTCGTATATACTGATTATACGCTTGATACGGTATCTTGTCAAGGGCTTTGGCGTATTTTTTTAAAATTCACCGTATATTTTACAGTATATACGAATTTCATTTGCTTTGTCATCGTTTCGTATGGTACAATGTTCATGTCAGCAAGAGAAAGAAAGCTGACAGCGGAACAACATACTTCATATTGACCGCAACAATTATAAAGCGCTTTATAAAATATCAAACGAAAGGACGATGATTGATCGTTGAACAATGAAACACAGTGGGCGCAGCCCACACCCCTCCGTCCCGACGGGACGAAACTCCTGCCGTTCCCTGTGAACGCCCTCCCACCTATTATAGGAGACATGGCGGACGCAATTGCGACAACCACTTCAACGGACGTTGCAATGGCAGGAACTTCAATACTCTCGGCAGTGAGCTACTGCTTTTCGGGAGTATACCGAATGTCCGCCAAGCGTGACCACACCGAGCCGCTTGTGCTTTACTCCCTAACCGTTGCTGAACCCAGCTTCAAGAAATCGCCAGTTATTTCTTTGGTGAAGCGTCCCTACGCAACATTCGCCCACGACTGGAACGAGAGCAACAAGCATGACATTTTCAAGTCGCAGGCTGAACGCAAGCTGTTGGAGAGTAAAATGCTCGCTCTTGAAAAGAAAGATGATGTGACCGCCGATGAGATAGCCAAGCTGCAAACCGACCTCAGCAATATCCCTCAGAGCAATTTTCGCAGGATAGCGGTGGACGATGTTACTCCCGAATCGCTGGTACGTCTGCTTGAAGAAAACGGGACGCTCCTGATGATCTCGGACGAGGCAGGTATGCTCGGTAATTTCAGCGGACGTTACAGCAACAACGTTCCCAACATTGACCTGCTGTTGAAGTGCTGGAACGGTGAAACGTTCATCAGCGACAGAGCCACAAGGTCGAGTATCGTGCTGAAAAAGCCATATATGTCGGTCTGCCTTGCGTGTCAGCCCTATGTTTTTGACAGTATGATAAACAACACGGCGTTTCGTGGCAGCGGACTTATCGCACGTTTCCTGTACTGCTTTCCGAAAAGCAATATCGGCACTCGCAAATATGACACGCAGGCTGTCCCTGAAGCTGTTATTGTGAACTACAAGAATTTGGTCTACAAGCTGTTGCAGGACAAGTTCACTTTTCACAGCGATATGGAGAAATATCTCCACTTCGACGGCAAGGCTTACGGCGAGTTCGTTGACTATTACAACAACTATATCGAGCCTCAGCTTGTCACCGATATGGCTTTCTGCAAAGACTGGGGCGGAAAATATCACGGACTTATCCTGCGTTTGTGCGGTATAATTCACTGCATTAAATGTGCGCTGAACGGTGTTGAACCTGTGGAGAACCGTGTCACGATTGACACATTCTGCAACGCAATTGAGATCGGCGAGTATTTCAGAGAGCAGGCGATATATGCTTACAGTTTGGGTGACACTGACTTTGCAACCGTTAAGGCTGAACGTGTCCTCGGCAAGATACGCTCAAAGCGTATCACGAAGATAAGACAGAATGACCTGCACCACCTTTGCAGATGCACCCTGTTTAAGAACGCTCAGGACTTCAACGAAACGATCGATATGCTGGAGGAATACGGCTATCTTCGCCGTTTTACAAGCAAGGGGACGAACAACAAGACCGTGACCGATATTGAGCTCAATCCGCACGTTTTCAGTTAAGGAAATCTGTCTTTTGCACCTTTTGGGTTTTTTGAGATGCAAAAGGTGCAAAAATCCCAAAATCCATAAAACACAAACCGTAGAAAGAAAGAGGTTTAATTTATGACTACAACACAGAAAAAAGAGATCGTAGACAACATTCTGGAGCTGCTCATTCAGCTCACCGAGGACGGAGAGAACTCCGCTCCGCAGTCCGCAAAAGCACTGTCCGCAGATAAGGTCGAGATGCTGACTATCAAGGAGAGTGCCGCACTCATCAGCGGACTTTCTGAACACACAGTACGTCAGCTTGTGAAGCAGGGCAAAGTGAAGTCCGTAAGAACGGGCGAGGGCAGGAACGGAAAAATCCTTGTGAACAAGGCTGACCTGATCGCCTATTTCAACGGGAAGGGGGTGTGAAAAATGGTCGATATGGAAAAAGTAAAAGTGCTGACTTCTCTGCTTGAAGAAAGAAGCGGTCTTGATGTTCGTGAAGCAGTTGCTCGTTCGTTTTTCTATCTCAATTCTTATGAGCTTACGACTTACAGAAAAGAGATAGATCATCTCCTCGAAACTTTTGGTGTTGAGGAAGAGCCGACGTTCTGATTTTTGCAGTTTTGCTAACCGCATTTTTTGAGTTTATGTAATGCGTTTTTTTACATTACTGTGTCCACATTTTCGGCTGCTCCGACAGCCGTTTTAGCCTCACAGAGCCCCATAAGCATTTTTGATAGTCCGAGTAGGCTGTCAAAAGTGCTTTGGGGTTACTGGCGGCGCTTTGCACCGAAAGTAAATTCCGCTGCTACGCAGCGTTCTATGCTGCCCGGTCATAAGGGTCAGCACGATGCTCCTGCATCGTTCCCGACTTTGTCGGGATCCTCCCGTAAGGGAGTCGTTCGCTAACCATTCAAACAAAACTTAGAAAGAGAGATGTTACGTTTGAGTAAAACTATTTCAATGTGCCAGGGCAAAGGCAGCCTGTCGCACAACAACAGAGAGTTCACTGCCAAGAATATCGACCCATCCAGAACGCCCGATAATATCATCTTCAAACAGCAAGATCTGGGCGAAGCGTATCACCAGCTTTTTGACGGTGTGATAGCTAACTATAATGCAAAACAAAAGAGGAATGACAGAAAGATTCCTGACTACTTTCAGCACCTGTTCAATCGTGAGCCGAGCAAGTCGGTTATCACGGGTGCAAACAAGCAGAAAAGTTTCTATGAGGACTTGGTGCAGATCGGCACGAAAGATGATACGGGTGTCGGCACTCCCGATGCGGAAATTGCTGTTGCCTGTCTGAAAGAATACATGGAAGATTTTCAGGAGAGAAACCCGAACTTTTATGTGTTCAACGCCGTGATGCACCTTGATGAAGCAACGCCCCATCTGCACATAGACTACATTCCTCTCGGACACTTCTTCAACGGTCTTGAAAAGCGAAATGCAATGGCGAGAGCTTTAGAAGAAATGGGCTACGGCAAAGGTGCGAATGCGATCAACCGCTGGCGTTTGGCTGAGTGGAAAGTCCTGCACGATATTTGCACCAAACACGGTTTCGAGATCAGCAAGCCTAAGAAGTCAAGAGGTTACAGCTTTACAACGGCTGAATATGGCGAGTACAAGGACACGATCAAAGCCCTTGAAGAAGAAAAAGAGCAAGCCGAGAATGAGCGTGACGAAGCCCAAGCGGAGCTTGAAAAGATCGCTCAGAAGCGTGTGAAGCTCGATGATATAGACAAGCTCGATACAGGCAAGACAATGTTCGGGGGTAAGGTCACAGTCGCAAAAGATGACTGGGAGAATATCACGGCTCTTGCAAAGCGTGAGGTCGCATCAACTAAGCAGGTCAGAAAACTGAAAAAGGAACGTGACGAAGCTGTGCAGAAGTACGATGAACTGAAAGACAAGTATGATACCGCAAGCGAGGAGCTTTCCGCTTACAAAAAGAAAGAAAAAGAGGGCGGCTTGTTCACACGTGAGAAGCTGAAAAAAGAAGCAGCTCGAATCAGCCGTGAGGACGAACTGTCCCGTGAGCTGAGAAAAGCTAAGGCTTTCATTTCTGCCTGCGGACTGAGTTCCGATTTTCAGCAGTACAAGTATAACAGCAACACAAGAAAGAAAACGTTAGAATAAAAGAAAGTAGTTTATGGCATACCCGAAAAAAGTACGTCAAGCCCCTTGACAACGGCGATTTATTGCGCTACAATCATAGATGTACAAGGGTATGTCATGGATCTTAGGAGGTAATCTATGGCAACAATAAAGAAGCGTGGCAACAGCTATCTTATCAGAGTGAGCTGCGGCTATGATATAAACGGCAATCACAAGGAGCAGTCCATGACCTGGAAGCCCGACGAGGGTATGACCAAGAAGCAGATCGAGAAAGAGCTTAACCGTCAGGCTGTGATGTTTGAGGAATCGGTCAACCACGGTTTCAAGACTTCCGCTATGAAGTTTCAGGAGCTTGCGGAGGAATGGTTCGAGAACTACGCAAAGAACGCTCTCAGAAGCACTACATACGAGAGAATGCTCCAGCTCACCCACCGTGTTTATCCTGTGATAGGGCATCTGCGTATCGACAAGATAACCGCAAGGCATTTGCAGGGCTTCGTGAACTCTCTCGCCAAAGAGGGAGCGAACGAAAAGACGGGCAAGCCCCTCGCACCGAAAACGATACGCCATAACCTGAGTTTCATCTCAGATGTGTTCAGCTACGCTGTTCGTATGGACTTGGTATCGGACAATCCGTGCAGGAAAGTGACTATCCCGAAAGGTGAGGTCAAGGAGAAGCCTATTTACTCCCAGGAGGAAATGGCACAGCTCCTGACGGCTATCAACGGTGAGGACACAAAGTACCGTGCTTTCTTCTATCTGATCGCATACAGCGGTTTCCGCAGGAGCGAAATGCTCGGTCTGGAATGGAAAGACATCGACTTCGAGAACAATATCATCAGCATCAAGAGAACGAGCAATTACACGTCCGAGCGTGGCATCTACACTGATACAACAAAGACTAAGCGTTCAAAGCGTGTATTGAAGATCAGTCCCTACATTATGGGTATCCTTAAAGAGCTGAAAGACGAGCAGGACGAGGAAGCACTCCGCTTGGGTGACAAGTGGGTGGAGAGCGACAGGCTCTTTGTCAAGTGGAACGGCGAACCCATGAACAATCAGACCCCTTACGGCTGGCTGAAAGAGTTCTGCGAGAAGAACGATATGCCTTTTTATGGCATACATAGTTTCAGACACTTCGCAGCTTCCGCCCTCATTTCATCGGGGCTTGATGTAGTTACAGTATCGGGTGCGTTAGGACATTGCAATTCAGGAACGACTTTGAACATTTATTCTCATATGTTCCAGACTGCACAGGCGAGAGTGGCTCAGGCGATGGACGGAGCGTTCAGTTTTCTTCCGCAGGATAGCACAAGATAAAACAAGAATGTCCGCTGCAAAATCACAATAGCGGACAAGTAGCGGACAAAGCACATTTTCAGTATAAAAGAAAAACTCGGAAACGGCGATATTACGCTGTTTCCGAGAGTTTAAAATGGTGACCCGTACGGGAATTGAAACTTCATCACTTACAGTATTAAATATAAAGATGCTGTTGTAAGGAAATTCGCTGAAATAGAGATTTTGTAATTTGATTTAAGCAAGTCTTTATTGAATTGCAACTAAAAGGATGTAATTCTGTTTGAAAAAGAAAAATGATGAAATAACTATCCTTTCAAGTGCGGCGGAATATCTGACTTATGTTGCCTCTGTGGGAGATCAGGCGGATAGCGTTGAAATGCGTTATGAGGATGAGAATATATGGCTGACGCAGAAGATGATGGCTACAGTTCAGAATAAAATGCATTTTGCTGTTCACGGTCATACGGCGGCAGAACTTATTGCGGAACGTGCCGAGTGTTATTCAGGATAGGCTATTTGTGTCTGACTTTGATAAGTATATATTGGAATTAGAGGAAAACACAAAGAAATAGTGTCCTGATTTTCGGGTTGAGGTTATGTCTTTTTGAATGTGATAAACTATGATTGTCATTCATTTGACAGTCCCTCTTTCGATATTATGAGGTCGCCAAACCGGCTTTTATTATATCATAAAATCAAGTCGGCGTAAGCCGTCTTTTGCCTTTCGGCAAAAGCTTTTATGTTAAAATGTTCTCAGACCGGCGGTGTGCCGCCGACCGTGCGGAGCACAGCAAAATCCGCTATCGGCTGATTTGTGTCTGAGGTTATGATATCATAAGATGGCTTTTTACTAAGGTCTTTTATTTCCCACCGCTTCAAGCGGTGGCTTATTTTTGCTAAAGCTACAATTAAAAGCGGAATGCCGTGTCAGCACTCCGCTTTAGCTTATTATTCATCTTTCTTAAGATGTACATCGAGTTGATTATACGGTATCTCAATACCATTCGCATCAAACTGCTCTTTGACAGCTTCGTTGAGATCAAAATATACTGTCCAGTAATCCTCTGCCTTGACCCAAGGATAACAGGTTATCCTTACCGCACTGTCCGCAAGCTCGGTTATCCTTATCTTCGGCTCGGGATCTTTGAGTATGAGCTTATGGTTATCTGTAATACTTTTGAGAACGCTAATAGCCTTTCTGAAGTCGGCATTGTACGAAATCGTATAAACCATATCCACGCGTCTTATTCCGAGTGAAGTAAAATTCGTAACTTTCTTTGCTGTTATCTGTCCGTTTGGGTAGAATATAGCTTTATTGTCATACGAATGAAGTTCTGTGTACCAGATATTTATCGCTTCAACAACGCCTTCGACATCATCGACCTTGATATAATCTCCGACCTTAAACGGCTTTGTAAGCATTATACTGAAGCCGCCGGCAATGTTTGAAAGACTATCCTGCAGTGCAAGACCGATAGCCACACCCGCCGTACCGATAACAGCGATTATTGATGTCATCGGAACACCGAGAACCGCAAGTACTATGGTTGCCAGCAACGCATAGAGCAATATTCTTACAAGTGAATAAACGAAACGTGATATCGTCTTATCTACAACATCGTGTTTCATACCCTTTTTCATAACCTTGAGTACAAGCTTAGAAACGATAAGTCCGACCGCAAGAATTATTACTGCGGCAAGAAGCGTAGGCAGATAGCCGATAAAAGCATTCCACAAATGAGTGAAAAATGTTTCAGCTTCTTTTATCTGCTCCTGTGCATTTCCCAACGGATCGGAAGTATTTCCGACCGCTTCCGTTATCATTGTCAGACTCAAATATTATCACCCCTGTCAGCTGCTGCTTGTCTTATCCTCTGCACGCTCCGTAACCATTACAGACACCTTGTATTCACCTGTGACCCAGCTCTTCACCTTTGTGCCACGCAAGGTAAACTCGGCATTGATATCCTTCAGACCCGCCGTGAGCGTAGTTCCCATAAGATCTATCGTAGCATATATATCCTTAGAGGCAAGTGCCGCTATCTCATCGGCAGGACCGGTTACATTCACACTGAGTTCGTTTGTGAGAACCTCAACATCAAAGTTATCGGGCACGTTTATTACTCTTATATTATCCTTCTGCACAGCATAACTTAAGAAGGTGTAATTCTCGGCATCCTCAAACGAAACCATAGCGGAGGTATTGCCGCTTATGTTCTTATAACCCTCAGGAAGTGTTATGGGCAATGTCAGCTTCTGCAGATATTTAGTTGTAAGCTGACTCAGATCTATCGTTCCCACCTCGAACTTTTCCTGTGAATCAAGCGAATCGTCAGGTGAAGAAACTGTCAGAGTTTCGGGATAGATGCTGTATTTAAGACTGCTTAGATCAAAGTTCGACGGTACATTGGTAAACTGCACGGTGAGCGGTAAAGTTTTTTGCTTATACAAAGTAACTTTTACAGTAAAGCTCTCGTTGTCATATTTGATATCGGGATTTTCGATCACCTCTCCGTTAGCCCCAAGGAGTACTATCTGCCCCTTTGAGGTAACCGATTCGGTCGTTTCACCTGCAAATACCGAACGTATCTCAACCGCCTTTACCGCATCTACCGCGGCGCTGTCACCGGTCAACGTTATAGTTGACGGTTCGGCTGTGACACTGTCTATCTTCATACCCGAGGTAGCTGTTACTCCGTCTGCGGTAGCTTTCATGTTGCCGCTTGAAACGCTGTAGGTCTTTGACTCCGTTTTTTCGACTTTCAGTCTGAGAGTAATGTTTTCGTCATCGACCGTACAGCTGTTTTCCTTTACAGGAGCAACATTTACTTTAACGGTATACTCTCCGTCTGACGTGATCGCCGATAAATCGGCTTTCGCCGTGAAGTCATCTGCGGTCATATTACCGACCTCGTAGCGCTTTCCTGTTATCTGAACAGAAACCTTGTCTACATAACCGTCTGTCACCGACAGGTTGTTCTGCGTCATATAATCGGTCGCTTTCACCTCGACAGGTATATCGCCTACATGAGTAGTCACATCGGGAAATATCTGCATTGAAATTGCAAACCAGACGATTATCGCTATCACCAGCGCAAATATAATATTCTTCAGGTCTTTAACGAAGCTGTGAAAAAAGTTCTTTATCCATTCTTTCATTATTTATCCGCCCCCTTGTCTTTTTGGTTGTCGGGTGCGTCCTTCTTCGGCTTCTTTGCTGATTTCTCCTTGCTCTTCCTGTTCTCGGATTTTTCGGGAATAAGCTTTGAAGTCAGTAATTTGCGCAGTGTATCTTTATTATAAAAACGAGTAAGACTGCCGTTTTCGGCAACCGATATCGTACCGGTTTCTTCCGAAACGATAACAATGACAGCGTCAGACACTTCGCTCATTCCTATAGCTGCCCTGTGACGTGAACCGAGCGCTTTCGATATCAGCTCCTCCTTCTGGGGCTTTGGTAAAAAGCAGCCTGCGGCGTATACCTTACTGTCACGGATAATCACAGCACCGTCATGCAGCGGTGTATTCGGGAAGAATATGTTTCCGAAAAGCTCGGGGCTCGGTGTTGCATTTAATATCGTACCCGTATCTACCTGCTCGCCCAGTCTTGTTTCACGCTCAAATACGATAAGCGCTCCGGTCGCCGTCTGCGAAAGCTGCTCACACGCCGTACAGACAGCCTCGATGCAGTTATGTATATCGGCTGATGCGCCATCGCTCTTTCCCTCAAAGTTAAGAGCAAGCTTCTTTACCTTTGTAGTACGTCCCATTTTTTCAAGAACTCGTCTGAGCTCCGGCTGAAACACAATAAGTATCGCTATAATTCCGACATTGAGGAAGGTTTCGATAATTACCTTCATCGCTTTGAACTCAAACTGATTGACCACAAAGAAAAGTATTGCAAGCAGTATAATACCTTTGATAAGCTGCTCTGCACGCGTTTCTTTGATGATTTTTATGCCTTTATATATAAAATAGGCAAGCAGGAGAATATCAAGATAGTCAACAAGTCCCATTGTCGCAAAAACACTGAGTATATTCTCCCAGATATCCGCTAAATACTGAATCAACGTGTTACTCCATTTCCAAAACTGCACAACGCAGTGAATTTCATCGTAAAATCTATATAAATATTGTACCATTAAACAGTTGCGATTTCAATAAGCAGACGAAATTTTTTGTTATTTTTCACAAACAAAATCAGCCCCTATGAGAACAAGGTTCGACATCTGTAAGCAACACAGAAGTTAGCTTTGGCATACCGTAGCTTTATGAGATTTACTAAAAAAATTCTTATTTTTTTCACTTTTAGAGGTTTACATTCAGAGACGATTATGATATAATACTAAGTTGAAAGCATACGTCTTGATATGGCGATATGCAAAAACAAAGGAGGACGATTCCCATGGGAAGACAAAAACTTACTATGGACGGTAACAACGCCGCAGGTCACGTGTCTTATGCGTTTACTGACGTTGCAGCGATTTACCCCATTACACCATCTTCAGTTATGGCTGAAGTAACAGATTCCTGGTCAACAGCCGGAAGAAAGAATATTTTCGGACAGGAAGTAAAGGTAGTAGAGATGCAGTCAGAAGCCGGCGCAGCAGGCGCAGTTCACGGCTCTCTTGCAGCAGGTGCATGTACTACAACTTACACAGCATCACAGGGCTTACTGCTCATGATCCCCAACATGTACAAGATCGCAGGTGAATTACTGCCCAGCGTTATTCATGTTTCCGCTCGTGCTCTTGCAACACACGCACTTTCTATCTTCGGCGATCACAGCGATATCTACGCTTGCCGTCAGACAGGTTATGCTATGCTCTGCTCCACCAACCCTCAGGAAGTTATGGATCTCGGTGCTGTAGCTCACCTTTCAACATACGAAGCAAGAGTTCCTTTCCTTCACTTCTTCGACGGTTTCAGAACATCACACGAGATTCAGAAGATTGAAGTATGGGACTATGAAACACTCGACAAGATGCTCGACCACGAAGCTGTAGACGCTTTCAGAAACAGAGCTCTCAATCCTGAGAAGCCCGTTCTGCACGGCACAGCTCAGAACCCCGACATCTTCTTCCAGGCAAGAGAAGCAAGCAACAAGTACTATGAAGCTACACCCGCTATCGTACAGAAGTACATGGACAAGGTAAACGCTGAGATCGGTACAGATTACAAGCTGTTCAACTACTACGGTGCTCCCGATGCTGAGCAGGTAATCATTGCTATGGGCTCTGTTTGCGATACTATCGAAGAAACAATCGACTATATGTTAGCTCAGGGCAAGAAGGTTGGTCTTGTTAAGGTAAGACTTTACAGACCCTTCAGTGTTGATGCTTTCGTATCGGCTATCCCCGAAACAGTTAAGAAGATCACAGTTCTTGACAGAACAAAGGAACCCGGCGCGCTCGGCGAACCTTTATATCTCGACGTTGTTGCAGCTCTCAAGCAGGCAGGCAAGTTCCAGGATGTACCCGTATTCACAGGTCGTTACGGTCTTGGTTCTAAGGATACTAACCCCGCTCAGATCATAGCAGTTTACAACAACACAGAAAAGCCCAGGTTCACAATCGGTATCGAGGATGACGTTACAGGTCTTTCACTGCCTATCGGTGAGAACCCCAACACAACTCCCGAGGGTACGACCTGCTGTAAGTTCTGGGGTCTTGGTTCAGACGGTACTGTAGGTGCTAACAAGAACTCTATCAAGATCATCGGTGACCACACAGATATGTATGCTCAGGCATACTTCGCATATGACTCAAAGAAGTCGGGCGGTGTTACAATTTCTCACCTTCGTTTCGGTAAGTCACCTATCAAGTCAACTTACTTTGTAAACAAGGCTAACTTTGTAGCTTGCCACAACCCCTCATACATCGACAAGTACGATATGGTTGAGGACGTTGTACCCGGCGGTTCATTCCTGCTCAACTGCCAGTGGACAGTTGACGAGCTTGACGAGAAGCTCCCCGCTCCCGTTAAGGCATACATTGCTAAGAACAACATCAACTTCTATATCATCAATGCTATCAAGGTAGCTAAGGAGATCGGTCTTGGCAACAAGACAAACACTGTATTACAGTCTGCATTCTTCTCAATCGCTAACATCATCCCCGCTGAAGATGCTATCGAATACATGAAGAAGGCTGCTTACAAGTCATTCGCTAAGAAGGGTGACGATATCGTTAACATGAACTACGCCGCTATCGAAAAGGGTGCAGGCGAGGTTATCAAGGTTGACGTTCCCGCATCATGGGCTGACGCTGAGGGTACACTTCCTGTACACACAGCTACAGGCGACAGAAAGGATCTCGTTGACTTCGTTAACAATATCCTTATCCCCGTTAACGCTCAGAGAGGCGACAAGCTCCCCGTATCTACATTTGTAGGCATGGCTGACGGTACATTCCCCCAGGGCTCTGCAGCTTATGAGAAGCGTGGTATCGCAGTAGACGTTCCCGAGTGGATCCCTGAGAACTGTATCGAGTGTAACCAGTGTTCATTCGTTTGTCCTCACGCTGTAATCCGTCCTGTAATCCTCTCAGAGGAAGAAGCTGCTAAGGCTCCCGCAGGCGCAAAGATGAAGGACGCTATGGGTCTTCCCGGCAAGAAGTTCGCTATGGTAACTTCTGTTCTCGACTGCACAGGCTGCGGCGTTTGTGCACAGGTTTGCCCCTCTAAGAACAAGGCACTCGTTATGAAGTCACTTGATTCTCAGATGAACGAACAGCCCATGTTCGACTACGCTGTTAAGGAAGTAGCCGACAAGCCCGAGGTTCACGAGAAGTTCAAGGAAACAACAGTTAAGGGTTCACAGTTCAAGCAGCCCCTGCTCGAATTCTCAGGCGCTTGCGCAGGCTGTGGTGAAACTCCTTACGCTAAGCTCATCACACAGCTCTTCGGCGACAGAATGTACATTGCCAACGCTACAGGCTGTTCATCAATCTGGGGCGGCTCTGCTCCCTCAACTCCTTACACAGTAAATAAGGAAGGCAAGGGTCCCGCTTGGGGCAACTCACTGTTCGAGGATAATGCTGAGTACGGTCTTGGTATGTTCATCGCTCAGGATACATTAAGACACAGAGCACAGGGTCAGTTAAAGGCTATCGCTGAAAAGACTGACAACGCTGACGTTAAGGCTAAGATCGATACATACTTCGAGACAGCTGACGACGGTAAAGCAAACGCTGCTGCTACTAAGGAGCTCGTTGCAGCTCTTGAAGCTCTTAACTGCGACTGCGCTGAAAAGACAGCAGTTCTCAAGGCTAAGAACTACCTTGCTAAGAAGTCCAACTGGATATTCGGCGGCGACGGCTGGGCATACGATATCGGTTACGGCGGTGTTGACCACGTTCTCGCATCAGGCAAGAATGTAAATGTATTCGTATTCGATACAGAGGTTTACTCCAACACAGGCGGACAGGCTTCTAAGGCTACAAACATCGGTGCTGTTGCACAGTTCGCAGCAGGCGGTAAGGATGTTAAGAAGAAGGATCTCTCCGGTATCGCTATGAAGTACGGTTATGTATATGTTGCTCAGATCTCAATGGGTGCAGATATGAACCAGTGCTTAAAGGCAATCGCCGAAGCTGAAGCTTATAACGGTCCTTCACTGATCATTGCTTACGCTCCTTGTATAAACCACGGTATAAAGGGTGGTCTTACAATCGCTCAGAAGGTAGAAAAGGAAGCTGTACAGGCAGGCTACTGGCATCTGTTCAGATTTAACCCCGCTGCTCCCGCAGGAACAAATCCGTTCACTCTCGACAGCAAGGCTCCTACAGGCGATTACAAGGAATTCATGATGAGAGAAGTTCGTTACAACTCTCTTATGCGTGCTAACCCCGAAAGAGCTAACGTACTGTTCGACAAGGCAGTTGCTAACTCCAAGAAGCGTTATGAAGATCTTGTAGGCCTTGTTGAATACTACAAGAAGGAATACTGCGGTGAATAATCACTGTTATTCCTGACGGATAATAAAAGCCCAAAAATTTTGAATAGTCGGAATAGAATAGGTTTTTACGCCCCTCCGGTAAAACCGGAGGGGTTATTTTTTCCGATATTTATACTTTTGTTCGCTATTATTAGTAAACATTAACTATTCATATTTTTATCAGATTTTACTGTTTTTTATAATTTTTCTGTAACGCGAACACAAATACCCCTTCTCCGACGCAATAAATACATATCGGTGTATAACGCATTCCGACAGTCATAAAGAGCAAAATCACGGAATACAAATTACCAGAGAAAATAACGTACAGGCAAACACGCTTGTACAAGATAGAAAAGGAACAAGTCAGTATGGAAATATTAGAGTGGATAAACGAAAACATAGTATGGGGCATACCGGTGCTTATCCTGTTTGCAGGCTCCGGCATTATCTTTACGATAAGAACAAAATGCTTACAGATACTGCACTTTCCTACTATCATAAAACGTACACTCCTCACAAAACAGCCCGAAGCTGACGGTAAGAAAGTTTCCCCGTTCAGGACGCTCACAGCGGCTCTTGGCGCGACAGTCGGCACAGGTAACATTATAGCTATCGGCAGTGCCATAGCTTTTGGCGGCGCAGGCGCTATATTCTGGATGTGGATATCTGCATTGCTGGGTATGGCGACAAGCTTTTCCGAGAACTACCTCGGTGCAAAATACAGAACCGTACAGCCTGACGGTCTTACAGGGGGAGTGCCTTTTGCGTACATAAAAAAAGCATTCGGCGGAAAAAAGCTCGGTACTTTCTTCGCGGGAATGTTTGCAGTATGTTGCATAGGCGCAAGCTTTGGCATTGGAAATATGGCACAGGTAAACTCAGCGTCAATGGCACTTCAGAACTGTCTGGGCGTTCCGCTATGGGTTTCTGGCATTCTGTGTGCAGGCGTTATCGCCGCGATAGCTCCCGGAGGAATCCACCGTCTTAGCAAAGTCACATCGTGGGTTATCCCGATAGCCGCAGGCGGTTATCTGCTTGGTTGTCTTGCTGTTATAATAATGAACATTGAGAATGTTCCATCGGTATTTGCACGTATTTTCACAGAAGCGTTTTCATTCAAAGCAGTAGGCGGAGGTACTGTCGGCGTGGTAATGCTCGAAGCGATGAAATGGGGCGTAAAACGAGGCGTATTCTCAAATGAGGCAGGTCTTGGCTCATCTGTTATGATCAACGCCAACTCCAGTGCCGATCAGCATCATACACAGGGTATGTGGGCTATGCTCTCGGTATTTATCGACACGATCATCATCTGCACTATGACAGCACTCTGCATTCTTTCGAGCGGCGCGGATCAGAAATCAAGCGTAGGCTTTGATATGGCGCTGATAGCATTCCAGGACGGACTCGGTGATTTTGCCGGCGCTTTCCTCAGCATTGCAACGTTTATCTTTGCGATAACAACCGTTACAGGCTGGTGGATATACGGCAGAAGCTGCTTTGTTTACCTTTTTACAAAGAAGTGGGTAGGCGTATATCTTGCAATTTTCATTGTAACTGCTTTCGTGGGCGCGGTAATTCAGGCTACGGTCGTCTGGGATGTATCCGATCTGTTCAACGGACTGATGGCGATACCTAACCTTCTTGCTATTATCCTGCTCCGCAAGGAAGTTAAAGCTGACATTTAATTCCTTTATAATCAGTAGATATTCATAAATTAAAATAAAGCACAAAGTGAACGTGTACCATTCTGATTTGTTTTATACAGCCATTTTCGGGTTCTTGCCCGGCTGTAAATCAAGGTCGGTTATGTAACGATTACTTTGTGCAATTTTTTTACCGTTTTTGCAATTTTACTATTGACCTATTGCAAAAAATAGTATATAATAGTAAAAGGGGAACAAGGTACGATAGAACTGTATCGATAATTCCCTACCGAATGACTTTCATCAGCGCAAGCTGATAAAATAAAGAAAAGGAGAACAATCGGTTATGACAAAAAATCAGAATGTTTTAAAGTGGGTCGAAGAAATGAAAGCCCTCACACAGCCCGACAAGGTTGTATGGATCGATGGCAGCGAGGAACAGCTCAAGGCTCTTCGCGACGAGGCTATCAGAACAGGCGAAATGATTGAGCTCAACCAGGAGAAGCTCCCCGGCTGCTTATATCACAGAACAGCTGAAAACGACGTTGCCCGTGTAGAAGACAGAACATTCATCTGCTCAAGAGAGAAGGAGAATGCAGGTCCTACAAACAACTGGATGGATCCGAAGGAAATGTACGCTAAGCTGACAAAGCTCTATGACGGCGTTATGAAGGGTCGTACAATGTATGTTATCCCTTATTCAATGGGACCTATCGGCTCACCCATCGCTAAGGTTGGTGTTGAGCTGACAGACTCTATCTATGTTGTACTCAACATGGACATTATGACAAGAATGGGCGCTCAGGCATTCAAGAACCTGCCCGATGACTCCAACGACTTCGTAAGATGCCTTCACTCAAAGGCTGATGTAGATCCCGAGAAGAGATACATCGTTCAGTTCCCCGAAGACAACACGATCTGGTCAATCAACTCAGCTTACGGCGGTAACGTACTGCTCGGCAAGAAGTGCTTCGCACTCCGTATCGCTTCTTACCAGGGCTGGAAGGAAGGCTGGATGGCTGAACATATGCTTATCCTCGGCGTTAAGAAGCCCGATGGTGACATCAAGTATATCACAGCAGCATTCCCCTCAGCTTGCGGTAAAACAAACCTTGCTATGCTTATTCCTCCCGAGGGATACAAGAAGGCAGGCTATGAAGTATTCACAGTAGGTGACGATATTGCATGGATGAAGCAGGGTCCTGATGGCAGACTTTACGCTATCAACCCCGAGAACGGCTTCTTCGGCGTTGCTCCCGGTACAAACGCAAAGAGCAACTACAACGCACTTGCATCTACAAGAAAGAACACAATCTTCACAAACGTTGCTATCAACAATGATGATATGACAGCTTGGTGGGAAGGTCTTGACAAGAATCCTCCCGAGAATGCAACAGACTGGAAGGGCAACAAGGTTAACGGTAAGGAATACACAGCAGCAGGCAACAAGCTCGCTCATCCTAACTCACGTTTCACAGCTCCCGCTCAGAACTGCCCCTGCATTTCACCTGAGTTCAACAACCCCCAGGGTGTTCCGATCTCAGCTATCATCTTCGGCGGCAGACGTGCAGCTACAACTCCTCTGGTTTACCAGTCATTCAGCTGGCAGCACGGCACATATGTAGGCTCTGCAGTTTCTTCTGAAACAACAGCAGCAGCTACAGGTGCAGTAGGCGTACTCCGTCACGATCCTATGGCTATGAAGCCCTTCTGTGGCTACCATATGGCTGATTACTGGGCACACTGGCTCGAAATGGGCAAGAAGCTCGGCGACAAGGCTCCTAAGATATTCAACGTTAACTGGTTCAAGCAGGATGAGAACGGCAACTTCATCTGGCCCGGTTTCGGCGACAACATGAGAGTTCTCGACTGGATCATCAAGAGATGCGAAGGCACAATTGACGCTGAAAAGACTCCTATCGGCTACCTTCCTAAGAAGGGTGACATCAACCTCAAGGGTATTGAGGACGAGGTTACATCAGAAGTTGAAGACAAGCTGCTCGCAGTTGACAGAGACCTCTGGAAGAAGGAAGTAGAAGAGATGAAGGAATTCTACAAGCAGTTCGGTGACAAGCTTCCCGACGGCTTAAAGCAGGAACTCGCTGATCTCGAAGCAAGACTTGGCTAATCCATAACTGAATAAACTCCAATCCCCTGTTAATCGCTTAACAGGGGATTTTCTTATGCATCATACACTCTTAGCTGATATGCCACTCAGCAAATACCACACGCTGTCCACAGCATTATATACAGCAAAACGGCACCGGAAGATTTCCGATGCCGTTTCTGTATAAAATATATTAACCCAAAATTTCTGATTAGCCCTTTACTGCGCCAAGTGCAACACCCTTAACAATGAACTTGGATAAGCAAAGGTAAATAACTACTATAGGAAGTATCGAAAGGATAACAACAAGATACTTAACACCGAAATCTACTATCTTATCATTACCGAGAACGCCGGCAACCATCATAGGCATTGTTCTCTGCTCGATCTTGTTTGAAAGAAGCAACATTGAAGGTGTATAGTAGTTGTTCCAGTTAGCAACGAACTGGAAGATAGCCTGAACTGCGAAAGCAGGCTTAAGTATCGGCAGTGCGATTCTGATAAATGTCATAAACTCACCGCTACCGTCAATTCTTGCAGCCTCAACTATCTCAAGCGGGAACGAAGACTTCATATACTGTAACATGAAGAATACAACCGCAGGAGCAGCAACCGCAGGAACAATAAGGGGAATGAAGTTATCATACAGTTTAATCTGAACCATGAACTGTAAGAAACCTGTTGAAACGACCTGCATAGGAACCATCATAACCGCCAGTATGAAAGTTGTAGCAGCCTTTTTAAGCTTGAAATCATAAACTACAAGACCGTAAGCGGTAAGACCTGAGAAGAATACCGCACAAACAGTAGCACCGATAGAAATTATCAAGCTGTTCGCATAACCATAGAAAAGGTTAAATGCACTTACAAACGCACCGTCTGCCGCAGAAGGATCATTAAGAGTTTCAAAGTTCTTAATCAAATTTCCGCCCGGGAGAAGCGAAATACCTTGTGAAATAATATCTCCCGAATCTCTTGTTGCGTTAATAAGGATTATGTAAATCGGGAACAAACTTATAACTGTAATAACAAGGCAGACTACAAAACGTATTACCGCTTGTATCTTAACACCTCTTGTATAGCGTTCTTCTACACTTTTCATACGTCTTTTTCCGCTCTTTTCATCAATAACATGAGTAGCATTAGCCATTGTCAGTTCCCTCCTTACTTAGATTTCTTTGCCTTTGCAGGCGCAGTAGAATCTGTGTTGAACTTGTAGACAAAGATGCCGAGTGCCGCAGTTATAATGAACAGTATTACTGAAGCAGCAGCAGAATAACCGTAGTTAGGCTGTGCAGCGTGGAAGTTCTGATAAATGAATACCGCGGTCGTCTTTAAGCTCTGTCTTACTACAGTACCCTCATGTAACAGATAAGGAATATCGAACATCTGAAGACCACCTATAAGTGATGTTATAACAACATAAATAAAGATAGGCTTCAGAATCGGCATTGTTATCTTGAAGAATGTATGCAGTCCGCTTGAACCGTCTATCGAAGCGGCTTCATAAATAGAAGCATCGATACCGTAAATACCGGACATAAGAAGAAGCATTGTATTACCGTACCACATCCATGACTGAATGAACATAACAAGGACTCTTGATGCCCATACATTATTGATAAACGGGAACGCTTCATTTACCCAGCCCCAGTTAAGTAAAATAGAGTTTATTGCACCATACTTTGAGTTACCGAATATCATAAGGAACATACCGGCAACAGAAGCTGCAGTGATAATATTAGGCAGATACATAAGTACCTTGAATACGCCTGCTCCCTTGATCTTAACTCTTACATCAGAGAACCATACTGCCAACAACAGTGAAAGCAGCAACTGAATTACGAAGTTACCTATCCAGAGAATAGCTGTATTGCCTAAAGTATTCAGAAAATCTTGCTGAATAGCAGCACCGGCGCTAAATTCACCGCCTGCCGCATCACCAAACAGAAGATACTGATAGTTCTGCAATCCTACGAATGCATCGGGGTTACCGCTGTTACCTTTTAGACTTAGGATAAAGGTATTGATAAGCGGATAAATCATAAAAAATGTGTAAACCAAGAAAAATGGTAAAATAAATAGATAGCCATATTTAGCATAGCTTACCATTTTATGAGGCTTACCGGCAGTTCTCTGCATAAAATACACACCTTTCAACTGATTTTGGCTAAAAAATTTACAATATACGCTTATGGGCGATAGCCCATAAGCAATATATTGTAGAACCATCAATAAATTGTATTAGGGTTGAATGCTATTGATTATTCAACAGTGAGGTCGGGGAATGAACCCTTAACGAGCTTCTTGAATGCATTTATAGCGTCATCCTTTGTAGCATATGTGCCATCGAGGTAACCCTGAACTGATGTGTTGAAGTGACCCTTGATTACTGAGTCATACTTTGTGATCATACCATCCATCTTGATGCCTTCAGCTGCTGTGTAGAGAATAGCGAACTGATCCTGACCATCCTTGAGGAGTAAGTTCTTGTTTGTCTTTGCTTCAGCGATATCCTTCATAACAGTCTTGTTATTGCAGAAGTCGCCTGTGAACTCTGTGTACTTCTTCATTGTATCAGCATTTGTTGTAAAGAACTCAACGAACTGCTTAGCAAGTGACTTGTTGTCGCACTTTGTTGAAACGCCGAGCCATGTACCGCCCCAGAAGTAGTTTGTAGGACCTGCACAGAATGCCATCTCGTAAGTAGGCTTTACTTCTGTACCTTCGCCTGTGCCCTTAGCAAAGCTGTAAAGGATCGAGCTTGTACCTGTTGTAAGACCCCATGTAGGAACGAAGTCACCGAGAGCTGTACCATCCTGAACTGCTGCGTACCAAGCATCCTGCCACTGAGGAACGTCTGCCATGTACTTGTTGTCCTTGAATGACTTAGCTATATCATAGAAGTCAGGAGCTGTATCCATCTCGAGCTTGCCGTCAACTACCCAAGCCTTTGTTCTGTTAGCCTGGTATACCTGCCAGAGACCACCCTCTGTAGCCTGTAAAGATGTCTTTCCGCCGCTCTTATCATAGAGTGTCTTAGCTGTAGACTGGAATGTATCCCAGTCCTTAACGAGTGCCTGCATCTCATCAGGATTATTAACGCCGAGGTATTTCTTAGCGAGGTCTGCTCTGTAAGCAAAACCACCGGGCGCTGCCTGGAATGAAGCACCCTTGAGAACGCCTGCATCATTCTTACCGATCGCTACTGTGTAGCCGTAAGCATCTGAATAAGCTGATTCTTCAATGCCGAGTGCTGAGAGAGGAGCTGTCAGCTGGTCATCGTTGATGTACTGGAGAATCCAGTCAGCTTCAAGACACATAAGATCTGCATCGCCGTCACCCTTGAGGTACTGCTGGTACTGGTCACGTCCGCCTTCACCGTTTGAACCCTGCTTGCTGATCTCGATCTTGTCTTCAGGTGTTCCTGTTTCCTTGCAGAACAGCTTAACCATGTTAACGATATCTGAGTTTGACTCCCAAGCGAGGATTGTCAGCTTGTCGCCGTCATCCTTAAGCTCTGTTGCTTCTGTCTTGCTCTCTTCGTTCTTGCTCTCTTCGTTCTTGCTCGAATCGTCAGTCTTGCTTGAGTCTTCAGTCTTGCTCGAATCTGTTGTAGAAGATCCTGTTGAGCTTGTAGCATTGTTGCTTGAGCAACCGGCTACTGCGCCGAGAATAGACGCAGATGCTAATACAGCTGCTAAAATTCTTTTCTTCATTGGTAATTCCTCCAGAAGTATTCGTTTTTGTGTAATATAGTCTTTACTATAAACACTGCCTGACCTTTCGGTCGCGTTTAAGAGGAAGTGTAACTCACCTTGAGAATTTACCGTTTCAGTTGAAGCTCCCGTTATATGACGTTATATCTAACTTCATATAGGACAATGGATAATTCACTAAAAACCGCGTATACTCATCAAAAGTTTTGTTTACTTTTTCCTCGCTGACATAATGATATCACACATTAAACAAATTTGCAAGCGTTTTGGGAGATAAGTTGTGTTTTTTTACCGTAAACGTTTACAAAAATCGTTTTTTGAAGTTTTTTTCGTGATTTTGCACAAAATTCAGTTACAACTTTGTAACAAATCAGTTTCAACTCAATTACTGATTTTGCTGATTTTTCGCATTACAATCGATATTTTTCATTTTGTAACGAGATGTAAACGATTTTACACTAAATTAACTCACAAAAAGTTTATTAAGTAATAAATGTGCATATAGCACAAAAACAAAATGAGATAATTGTTGAAAAAGCACAATTTGAGAGATTTTCCGCTTTAGCACTTGAATTTGTTATTAAAATAAGGTAAAATGATATAGTAACAAGTACGGAGGGAAAGCATGAGATCTATGAATAAAATACAGCTTACAACAGCTTTGATAAGCCTCGGTAAATTTTCATATATGTCTTTTTCTACGCCGTATTATAAGAATAAGTGTATTTTTTAAGCTGTGCAATGTGATTACACAGCTTTATTTATTTTCTGAAAGGATGTTCGTAAATGAAAAAAGTAGCCATAGTAATGGGAAGCGACTCGGATCTGCCTATCGTTAAAAAAGCGGCTCAGGTGCTTAAGGACTTCGGAGTTCCTACAGAGCTTCGTGTTCTTTCGGCACACCGTTGTGCCGCAGAGGTATCCGAGTTTGCAAGAAACGCCGAAAAGAACGGCACAGGCGTTATAATCGCCGCAGCAGGCAAAGCGGCTCATCTTGCCGGTGCTATCGCAGGACAGACTCCCCTGCCCGTTATCGGCATTCCGATAAAAGCAAGCGCACTTGAGGGTATTGACGCACTTCTGTCAACAGTCCAGATGCCGGCAGGTGTACCAGTAGCTACAGTAGCTATAGACGGTGCTGCAAATGCGGCATTCCTCGCTGTACAGATACTTGCGGTATCTGACGATGCACTTATGGACAAGATGAAAGCATACCGTTCGGCACAGACCGCAAAGGTTCTTGAAGCCGACAAGAAAATGGAGCAGGTACTTGCCGAGCTTTGATCGGTGTACTATATATAATAGGATTTAACAAAATTACGGCATAGCCGTGTGAAGGAAAGGATAAACACAATGGAAAAGAAAGAACAGCTCTACGAAGGAAAAGCAAAGAAGGTATACGCTACCGACGACCCCAATCTCGTGATCGTATCCTATAAGGACGATGCAACGGCATTCAACGGCCTCAAGAAAGGCACTATCTCGGGTAAGGGCGTTATCAATAACAGAATGACGAACTATATGTTCAAGCTTCTTGAAAAGGCAGGAGTTCCGACTCATCTTGTTGAAGAGCTTAACGACAGAGAAACGCTCGTAAAGAAGGTTTCTATAGTTCCCCTTGAGGTTATTGTCAGAAACGTTGCCGCAGGAAGCTTCTCCAAGAAGCTCGGCATTGAGGAAGGCACAAAGCTCCTCTGCCCCACGCTTGAATTCAGCTACAAGAATGATGATCTGGGCGATCCTTTCATCAACGACTACTATGCACTCGCACTCGGTCTTGCAACAAAGGAAGAGATCGACCTTATCTCAAAGTACGCTTTTAAGGTAAACGAGTTTATGCTTGACTTCTTCAAGAAGCTCAACATTGACCTTATCGACTTCAAGATCGAATTTGGCAAGACAGCGGACGGTACAATAATCCTCGCTGATGAGATCTCTCCCGATACTTGCCGTTTCTGGGACAGCACAACTCACGAAAAGCTTGACAAGGATCGTTTCCGTCGCGATATGGGCGGCGTTGAGGACGCTTACGCAGAGATCATGAAGCGTCTTATGGGTGAATGATCACTTCCGGTAAAATAATCTATAGGAAAAGGCAGGATAATATATGGGTGGATTTTTCGGTGCAGCTTCAAACAATGACTGCATAACCGATGTTTTCTTCGGAACAGACTATCACTCCCACCTCGGAACACGCAGAGGCGGTATGACCGCATACAGCCCCGACAGAGGCTTTCAGCGTGCTATACACAGTATTGAAAACTCACCGTTCAGAACGAAGTTTGAACAGGACGCTACGGAGATGAGAGGAAAGCTGTGTATCGGCTGTATCAGCGATACCGACCCTCAGCCCATTCTGGTGCGTTCAAAGCTCGGAATTTACTCAATATGCAGTGTCGGCATTATCAGAAACGCTGAACAGCTTTCTGCCGAGCTGCTCGAGAGCGGCTGTGCAAACTTTGAAACAATGAGCAGCGGAAGTATCAACTCAGGCTCGCTCATCGGTGCGCTTATCGCACAGAAGGACAATTTTACCGATGGCATAAGGTATGCTCAGAGCAAGATCGACGGTACGATGTCACTTATCATTCTCACAAAGGACGGAATTATCGCCGCAAGGGATCAGTATGGCAGACTTCCTATCATTGTAGGAAAAAGAAGTGACGGCTACTGCGTATCGCTCGAATCGTTCGCGTTCCAGAAGCTCGGCTACAGCACATATAAAGAGCTTCGTCCCGGCGAGATAGATATGATAACCGCGGACGGCTGTGAGGTGCTCAGCGACGGCGATGAAAGCAAGATGCACATATGCTCGTTCATGTGGACATATTACGGCTATCCGAATGCGGTATATGAGGGTGTGACCGTTGAAACGATGCGAACCCGCAACGGCGAGATCATGGCAGAGAACGATATAAAGAACGGTAAGCTGCCGGACGTTGACTATGTATGCGGTATTCCGGATTCGGGCGTACCTCACGCAATAGGCTACGCAAACAGGAGCGGTATCCCGTTTGCTCGTCCTTTCATAAAATATACCCCCACATGGCCAAGAAGCTTTATGCCGACCAACCAGACAATGAGAAATCAGGTCGCTAAGATGAAGCTTATCCCGGTCCATGAGCTTATCGAGGGCAAGAAGCTGCTGTTCGTTGACGACAGCATAGTAAGAGGAACACAGATGAGAGAAACGGTAGAGTTTCTCTACGAGAACGGTGCTAAGGAAGTACATATGCGCAGTGCCTGTCCTCCGATAATGTACGGTTGCAAGTATCTCAACTTCTCCCGCAGTACATCGGAGATGGAGCTGATCGCAAGACAGATAATTGATGAGGCCGAGGGTGCAGATGGTATCAGATTTATCGACAAGTACAGTGACACCAACACAGAGAGAGGCAGGAAGCTCCGCGAGGAGATATGTCGCAGATTAAAGCTGACATCGCTTGAGTTCCAGTCGCTTGAGGGTACTGTACGGGCAATAGGCAAGCCACAGTGTGAGCTTTGTACATATTGCTGGAACGGAAAGGAATGACTCCATTGACAAACGGTTTGCACGAAGAGTGCGGTGTGTTCGGTGTTTTTGCAAAAGAAAAGACCAATGTAGCCGCAACCACATATTACGGACTATTTGCATTACAGCACAGAGGACAGGAAAGCTGCGGCATTGTCGTGAACGATGACGGTGTGTTCAACTCCTACAAGGATACGGGACTTGTGAACGATGTGTTCACTCCCGAGCGGCTTGACGGACTGGGACAGGGTAATATGGCAGTAGGTCATGTGCGTTACGGCACTACCGGAGCCAATGCCCGCCTTAATGCTCAGCCTATCCTCGTAAATCACTATAAAGGAAGAATGGCACTTGCTCACAACGGCAACCTTGTAAATACTTACGAGCTTCGCCACGAGCTTGAAAAGCAGGGCTCGATCTTCCACACTACAAGCGACACAGAGGTAATAAGCTACCTTATAACAAAGGAAAGGCTTGAAGCCCCGTCTATAGAAGAGGCTCTCAACCGTGCCATGAACAGGATAAACGGTGCATATTCGCTGGTTATCATGTCACCCGCAAAGCTTATCGCCGCCCGTGATGAAAACGGTTTCAGACCGCTTTGTTACGGTGTGACCGAGGAGGGAACATATATAGTAGCCTCCGAAAGCTGTGCGCTTGACTCAGTAGGTGCAAAGTTCGTAAGGGATCTTCTCCCCGGCGAGATCGTTGTATTTGACGAGAGCGGAGTACGCTCTATAAAAGACCATTGCGGCAAGCGTCCGCATTCAATGTGCGTTTTTGAATATATCTACTTTGCCCGTCCGGACTCGGTCATCGAGGGTGCATCGGTGCACGAGGCAAGACTGCGTGCTGGTGCTTTCTTAGCGCTTGAACACCCGGTGCAGGCTGATATAGTGATCGGCGTTCCCGACTCGGGAATAGATGCCGCCATAGGCTATTCTCACCAGTCGGGTATACCCTACGGTATCGGCTTTATCAAAAACAAGTACATCGGCAGGACCTTTATCTCTCCCGGACAATCGTCAAGAGAGGACAAGGTAAGGATAAAGCTTAATGTAGTAGCAAGCGTGGTAAAGGGCAAGCGTGTGGTGCTGATTGACGACTCTATTGTAAGAGGCACTACAAGCGGCAGAATTGTAAAATTACTGCGTGAGGCGGGCGCTACGGAAGTCCATATGAGAGTTTCCGCTCCGCCGTTTCTGAACCCATGCTATTACGGCACGGATATCGATTCAAGGGATCATCTCATTGCTTGTCACCACACGGTTGAAGAGATAAGCGATATAATCGGTACAAATTCACTCGGATACCTGAGCGTTGAAAGCGCAAAGAAGCTTGCGGTACACGCAAACGGCTGTGAGTGCGGCTATTGCACGGCTTGCTTCAGCGGAGAATATCCTACGGATATCCCGACAGAAATGTACAAGGATAAATTTGACAGAAAAATAAGCGAAAGCAAATCAGAAGCCACCACATAAGGACAAAAGTCCCCAAACGGAAGGAATTATTATTATGAAGAACAGTTTTTCAGAAAGCTACAAGGCAGCAGGCGTTGACGTTACCGCAGGCTACGAGGGCGTTCGTCTGATGAAAAAGGACGTTGAACGCACCAATATCCCCGGTGTACTTACAGGTATCGGCGGTTTCGGCGGTCTGTTCCAGCTTGATGTTTCGGATATCAAGGAGCCCGTACTCGTTTCGGGTACAGACGGTGTCGGCACAAAGCTGAAGCTTGCTATGCTGATGGACAAGCATGATACTATCGGTATAGATGCAGTTGCTATGTGCGTAAACGATATAATCTGCTGCGGTGCAAAGCCCCTCTACTTCCTTGACTATATCGCTATAGGCAAGAACGTACCCGAAAAGGTAGCCGCTATAGTAAAGGGTGTTGCAGACGGCTGTGTACAGTCAGGCTGTGCGCTTATAGGCGGCGAAACCGCAGAGCACCCCGGCATGATGCCCGAGGACGAATACGACATTGCAGGCTATTCAACAGGTGTAGTTGACAAGTCAAAGATAATCGACAACAGCACCGTAAAGGAAGGCGATATCATAATCGGTCTTGCTTCTACAGGCGTTCATTCAAACGGCTTCTCTCTTGTAAGAAAGGTGTTCAACATAAACAGCAAGGAAGTTCTTGACGAGGTTCTCCCCACAGGTAAGACGCTCGGCGAAACACTCCTTACACCTACAAAGATCTACGTTAAGCCCATATTAGAGCTTATCTCAAAGAAGAACGTAAAGGCTATATCGCATATCACAGGCGGCGGCTTCAACGAGAACGTACCGCGTTCACTCCCCGACGGCTTCACAGCAAAGATCACAAAGCACAGCTATGAAGTACCTTACATCTTCAAGCACTTACAGGAAGTCGGAAACATCTCCGAACACGATATGTACAATACTTTCAATATGGGTATCGGTATGACTGTTGTAGTTGACAAGGACGATGCCGATGAGGCTGTACAGATACTCAGAAACGCAGGCGTTGAAAGCTACTGCATCGGTGAAATAATCAAGGGTGACGAGGGCATCATAATTGAGTAATATGAAAAATATCGTTGTACTTGTATCAGGCGGCGGAACTAACCTGCAAGCACTTATCGATGCCGAAAAGTCAGAGGGGCTCGGCGGAGGTAAGATCACCTGCGTTATCGCGTCAAAGCCCGATGCCTACGCACTGACAAGAGCCGCAGATAACGGCATAAAGACAAGAGTTCTCGCAAGACGTGACTATGCCGATGTTGCCGCTTACAGCAAGGCTATGGCTGACGCTTTAAAGGAAGAAAAGGCTGACCTTGTTATCTATGCAGGCTTTATGACAATACTTGACGAGCAGGTATGCGATGCGTTCAAGTATAAGATGATAAACGTCCACCCCGCCCTTATCCCCTCTTTCTGCGGAAAGGGCTACTACGGACTTCACGTTCACGAGGAGGCTCTTAAAAAGGGCGTAAAGGTAACAGGCGCTACCGTTCATTTTGTAACGGCGGAATGTGACGCAGGACCTATCATTCTGCAAAAGGCAGTTGAGGTTAAAAACGGCGACACCCCCGAAATTCTTCAGAAACGTGTTATGGAGCAGGCGGAGTGGAAGATACTCCCCCATGCCGCGCGTCTTTTCTGCGAGGGAAAGATAACCGTGAAAGACGGCATAACCGTTATCGACGATTGAACCTTATGTCAGCATTATCCCGACTAAACGGGATTTTGAGGACGTTATAACAAGTTATATTCAGAAAACTGCGTGTTCCACGCAAAAACGCAACAGGAGGCTATATGGAAGTTGTAACACTTGAAAAAGAGCTTAACTCTCTTGCTTATCACGGCAGAGGTATCGTGATAGGTAAATCCGCTGACGGCAAAAAAGCTGTCATCGCCTACTTTATCATGGGCAGAAGCGAAAACAGCCGCAACAGAGTATTCGTTGAGGACGGCGAGGGTATCAGAACACAGGCTTTTGATGAAAGCAAGATGGAAGATCCCCACCTTATCATCTATGCTCCCGTAAGAGTGCTCGGCAACAAGACGATAGTTACAAACGGCGATCAGACCGACACTATCTACGAGCTTATGGACAAGCAGATGACATTCGAGCAGGCTCTCAGAACAAGAGAATTTGAGGACGATAAGCCCAACTACACACCGAGAATTTCCGGTATAGTTCACCTTGATAACGGCGAGATGAATTACGCAATGTCTATCCTTAAGAGTGCAGACGGCGACGGCTCATCATGTCAGAGATACACTTTTGCTTACAGCGATCCCATAAACGGCAAGGGTAAGTTCATCCACACCTACAAGGGTGACGGCAATCCCCTGCCGAGCTACGAAGGCGAACCCAAGACAGTTGTTATCCCGGATATGGATATTGACGCATTCACATCAATGGTATGGGAAAACCTCAATGCCGACAACAAGGTTTCACTCTTTACACGTTACATCGACATTGCCACAGGCAAGTACGAATCACGCATAGTAAACAAAAACAAGTAAGCGAAAGGAACTTTACTACAATGAACGAACTTCAGTTAAAGTACGGCTGCAACCCCAATCAGAAGCCGTCAAGAATATTCATGGCAAACGGCAATTCACTTCCTATCGAGGTGCTTAACGGCAAGCCCGGTTATATAAACTTCATGGACGCTTTCAACGGCTGGCAGCTCGTAAGCGAGCTTAAGAAGGCTACAGGTCTTCCCTCCGCAACCTCTTTCAAGCACGTTTCACCCGCAGGTGCGGCAGTAGGACTTCCCCTCACAGACACGCTCAAAAAGATATACTGGGTAGACGATCTCGGCGAGCTGTCACCCCTTGCCTGCGCTTATGCAAGAGCAAGAGGCGCTGACAGAATGTCATCATACGGCGACTTCATTGCTCTGTCGGACAAGTGCGATGTTTCAACGGCAAAGATAATACAGCGTGAAGTATCAGACGGCGTTATCGCTCCCGATTATGATGCCGAAGCACTTGAGATACTCAAGTCAAAGAAAAAGGGCAACTACAATATAATCAAGATCGACCCCGAGTACGTTCCCGAGCCTATCGAACGCAAGCAGGTATTCGGCGTTACTTTCGAGCAGGGCAGAAACGAGCTTGTAATCGATGAAAAGCTGTTCTCAAACATTGTGACCGAGAATAAGAATATACCCGAGAGTGCAAAGATAGATCTTGCAATAGCAATGATCACATTAAAGTACACTCAGTCAAACTCCGTAGCTTACGCTTGCGGCGGTCAGGCTATCGGTATCGGCGCAGGTCAGCAGTCGAGAATCCACTGCACACGTCTTGCAGGTACAAAGGCTGACAACTGGTACTTAAGACAGTCACCTCAGGTTATGGGCTTACAGTTTGTAGACAACATAAGACGTGCCGACAGAGATAACGCTATCGACCTCTATATCGGCGAGGATTATATGGACGTTCTTGCAGACGGCGCATGGGAAAACATATTCAAGGTAAAGCCCGCCGTATTCACGGCAGAAGAAAAGAAGGCATGGCTTGCAACAATGAAGGGTGTTTCGCTCGGTTCTGATGCATTCTTCCCGTTCGGTGACAACATAGAAAGAGCACACAGAAGCGGAGTTGAATACATAGCTCAGCCCGGCGGCTCTATCCGTGATGATAATGTTATCGACACCTGCAACAAGTACGGTATCGCAATGGCGTTCACAGGAATAAGACTTTTCCACCACTGATATGCTCAACAAACGGGCGGCACGTCCGCCCGTTCAGACTGGCGATAAACCTATATATTTTTTGAAAATGGGTGTTTAGCGTTGCTTGCTATGTTGGTTTTGCATCGTGCAAAACTTTTGGCAAGCAACCAAAGCGTCCTTGCTTTGGGCGTAGCCCCAATGCGGGTTGTCAGTCGTTGGTGTCGCTGCATCGTGCAGCGACTGTGTGCGACTGACTGCAAGCGTCCTTGCTTGGTGAGGGCGGCAGCCCCACACTCAGCCCCGGCACGGATGCCGGGCGTGTATGCCCAAAGGCTCTGCACGACGCAGAGCCAACAAAGCATACACAGCCCTTCACCGAGGGGAAGGGGTTTGGGGTTAGGGTTAGAGAGTTTGCTCTATTTTTAAAAAATAATTTTTTCTACAAGCTAAACGGGCGGCACGTCCGCCCGTTACTTTTTTAACATCTACAAAGGTACTACTATGCATTTTACTTATACAGATAAAGATCCCCTTGACGGCAGATTTGAATTCAGGCAGAGCGGTACGTTTCGGGTGTTGTCACCGTTTGCCGCGCTGAAAATAGTTATAGCGTGTATTATTGAAGCGATGATCGCTCCGTATACTCTCAGCGTATTATTTAACGGAGGAGCGACAGCGGATAACACCTCAATTATAATAATAAAAATTGCTCTTGCCGTAATCCTGCCGGTACTGCCTATATGGTATATACTGATAGTTGCAGGCGGAGAGCAGCAATACAGCTACTATGCCGACGAACGTCTTATGCGTATAGCGAATAAACGTCATACCTATATTTTCAGGTACTCGGACATAGAAAACGTGACCTACAAGCCTATGACTCTTTTCACAAAGCAAAAAGGCTATACTGTCACTGTTACGACAAAAAATACCACGCTGTTCTTCCGTTATATCATGCCGTCTTGTGCAGAATTTTTCACAATACAGTCCACTCCGTTCTATATACTTCAAAATCCGCCTTTGGCGGAGGAAAGGAAAGACCGATGAAAAGATCATTGACGCTCCTATGCGCGGCAGCACTTATAATATCTGTTTGCGGTTGCTCGAATACCATTGCTGTTCCCCCTCAACTGACGCAAAAGGTAGAAGCAACTTCTGTGACGGAAGCATCAAAAGAAACTCCGTCGACCACTCCTGCTACCGAAGCGGTTACTACACCTGCGACCTCTTCTGTTACTGCTCCGGAATCTACTGCACATACAACAGTCGCCTCAGCGGTAACATCGACCCCTAAACCGGAAACATCTGTTTCATCGCACACCGAACAAACAAAGACCGATGCTCCGCCATCGACTTCAAAACCGGTCGCTACAGCAGGGAAACTGATAAAGCACAGTGTGAATAAGCTTACTTTGACATACGATGACGGTATATACTTTGATATCGGCGAAAGTGAATTTGAAGAAGATAATAATGAGCTTTATCTTGTACATTATGCGGACAACGGCGAAGTCACATCGAATATTGTGGTTATGTGCAGTGACGAAGACGAAGACACAGAAGGCAAATCTGTAAGCGAGATCGGCGAAACTTATATGAGCTATTATACTGTCGGCGATAATATTGTTTCATCAACAAAAAGCATGATCAAAATCGGCAGTACCGATGTGTTTTACGGAACTGTGAAATCATCGGACGGAGAATATTCTGTTTCTGCGATACAGCACATATATTTTGCTCGTCACGCCAATAAAGTCTATACTGTAATAGCTCTTCATCTTGATGATAATGAAGAGCAGGTCACAAAGTCGCTTGAATACACGCTCAATTCAATGACTTTTGACTACTCTGTCAACACATGACGGAAAGATCAAACTCATTTTCCGGATCGGTGAAACTGCCTGCAGAGCTGATACCGATATCGGATATTGATGCGGAGCTTTCAAAAGCGCGGGAGGATGAAACGGACTTTTGCTCAACAGATTTTTCAAAGCTTGTCTGCGACAGCACCGACTTCTCTTCCCTGTATTTCAAGAACTGTCTGTTCAAGGGCAGTCGCTTTACAGCCTGTGATTTTTCAAAATCCACATTCATTGACTGTGTTTTCAAAGGCTGTGATATATCAAACTGTGATTTCACCGAGAGCTATTTCAGAGCCTGCTCCTTTACCTCATGCAAGGCTGTCGGAGCGGCTTTCAAGGGCTCATATCATAAAAATGTCAGCTTTGACGGCGGCAGCTTTGAGCTGTCGGACTTTCAGCGTTCAAAGCTTCAATCGGTGCGTATAACGGACACCGACTTCTCCTCTGCTCTGTTTTCTTCGTGCGAGATAAAACAGACGGAGATTAAAAACGTCACGCTTGCAAAAGCGGTGTTCTTCGGGACAAAGCTTGCAGGACTTGACTTTACCTCCTGTAATATCGACGGTCTTACAGTATCGGATACAGGAACAGAACTTAAAGGCGCTAAGGTCGATGTATGGCAAGCGGCAATGTTTGCAAAACTGCTCGGGCTTATTGTTGAATAGTCAAACAGACAAGATCTAAAAAAGAAAGGTTTTAATCAAGATGAACGTACTTGTAATAGGCGGAGGCGGAAGAGAGCACGCCATAATAACCGCTCTCGCAAAATCAAACAAGGTAGACAAGCTGTATGCCGCTCCCGGCAACGGCGGTATCTCAAAGTATGCCGAGTGCTTTAATGTAAAGGCAACCGATATCGACGGCTGTGTAGAGCTTGCAAAGAAGCTCAGACCCGACTATGTATTTGTAGCACCCGATGACCCGCTGGTTATGGGTATGGTGGACAAGCTCAACGCAGAGGGCTTTAAGACCTTCGGACCCAGAGCAAATGCCGCCATTCTCGAGGGCAGTAAGGTATTCTCAAAGGCTCTGATGAAGAAGTACAATATCCCTACAGCAGCTTACGAAACATTCACAGACGCAGATGAGGCTATAGCTTATATTAAAAAGCAGAACAGCTTCCCTGCCGTTATCAAATGTGACGGCCTTGCGCTCGGCAAGGGCGTAATAATTGCCAAGGACGAACAGGAGGCAGAAAACGCAGTACGTTCGATGCTCCTTGACGGAAAATTCGGCAAGTCCGGAAGTGAGATAGTAATCGAAGAATTTATGACAGGTCCTGAGGTAACCGTCCTTGCGTTCACAGACGGTAAGACAGTAAAGCCTATGATAAGCTCTATGGATCACAAGCGTGCTTATGACAACGATGAGGGGCTTAACACGGGCGGAATGGGTACTATAGCTCCAAACCCCCTATACACCCCCGATAAACAGCAGGAATGCATGGAAAAGATATTCCTGCCCACAATAAAGGCTATGGCGGCTGAGGGCAGACCATTCAAGGGCTGTCTGTACTTCGGACTTATGCTGACACCGAACGGTGCAAAGGTAATTGAGTACAACTGCCGCTTCGGCGACCCCGAAACACAGGTGGTTCTCCCCTTACTTGAAACAGATATTATGGATATAATCGAAGCTGTCTGGGAAGAAAAGCTCGATACGCTTGATATAAAGTGGAGCGACAAGTCATGCGCCTGCGTTGTTATGGCAAGCGGCGGCTATCCCGAAAAGTACGAAACAGGCAAGGTAATAAACGGTCTTGACGAAAACGGTCAGTGCGAGGGCGCATTCGTTTACCACGCAGGCACAAAGCTGGAGGACGGAAAGTTCCTTACGGCAGGCGGAAGAGTTCTCGGAATTACCGCGTACGGCGATACATTACAGGAGGCTCTCGACACAGCCTATAAGGCAGTAGACACTATAAGCTTTGAAAAGGCACATTATCGTCACGATATCGGCAAAAAAGCGCTTTCTGCATTAAAATAATTCCCAAAAAGCACTTGCATTTCATTTCTTTTTATGTTATAATAGCATTTGCGTGTTAGAATAATTTTGGGTTTGTACGATAAACAGACACTCGGACATACCCGTATTCCTATAAGGAGGACATATAAATGGGAATATTAGAAATAATCAGTGCTATTGTTCTGGTTGTTGCCTGTGTTTTCATCGTACTCGTGGTACTTATGCAGGATACAAAGCAGGGTATGTCGCAGACGATCACTGGCGGTAGTGCAGACAACTATTATCAGAGAAATTCAGGACGTTCAAACGAGGCTAAGCTGAACAGACTTACAAAGGTTGCAGCAATCATCTTCTTTGTTGTTGCTCTCGTTGTTAACTTCATCGTTATGTACAGCGGAAACTTCAATAAGACAGACAATTCTTCGACAACAAGCTCCGCAACATCATCTGTAACATCTTCCGTTACAAGTGACGATTCCTCAGCTTCATCGACAGATTCTTCTTCTTCATCTGACGCTTCTTCTGCTGATTCCTCAGTAGCCGAGTCTTCATCTGAAACAAGCACAGAAACATCTGCCGAATAATTAAAGCTTTTAAAAGCTGTCGCACTGCGGCAGCTTTTTTTGTATATGTCTGATTGTTCCGGCAACGTTCGCCGGATATAAGTAAATGCTGAGCTGTTGAAAAAAACGCCCTGTTATGATACAATATAATCAATGATTATTAAAGGCAACACCACATAATTAACGGCTTTCGCCTTTGCCGCACGCTTGCTTGCATATTTTCCGCCATCTTGCGCAAATTTTGCTTGACAGGCGCCAGCCTGCCCGCACTCAATTTATACAATCTGACGAAAAATCTGACTGCGCAATCGCACGACAATAATTATGCGGTATAGCCTTAAACAAAACTTACTCGGAGGGACATCAAATGAAAAAAAAGTGCATCGCCATTTGCGGTTTTGCTTTTTCAGCATTTCTTCTCATCTGTATGTTCATAAACTTATTTAAGGGGCATATCGTAGCCGCTGTATGTAGTCTTGGAGCGTGTTTCTTCTTTTTCGCTCTGTCTTTATTAACTTATAAAAAAGGCAAAGACAGCAACCCGTAAATCAATTCCTTGCAAATCATCCGACATCAGATTTCGCACAAGATCTCATACGCTCTAAGGCTGTTCTAAGCTAACGCTACTATAATATCAATATCGAAAAAGGACGGTGATATTATGAAGCTCCTGTTTGCAGAAGATGAGGTCAGTATGGCTGAGGCTGTGACCGACATTCTGACCTATCATAATTATACGGTAGACACGGTTTATGACGGTGCCGACGCTCTTGATTACGCAAGAGCTGAACAATATGACGGGATAATTCTTGATATAATGATGCCGAAAAAGAGCGGCTTAGAGGTGCTTAAAACACTAAGGAGCGAGGGAAACACCACTCCTATTCTCCTGCTTACCGCAAAGGCTGAAGTCGAGGACAGGATAGCGGGGCTTGATATGGGTGCGGACGATTACCTGCCGAAGCCGTTTGTAATGGGCGAACTTCTTTCACGTATCAGAGCAATGCTCCGCAGAAAAGACAGGTTTACGCCCGATATTATGACATTCGGCAATGTGTCGCTCAATCTCAGCAGCTGCGAGCTTAAAGGACCGTTGCAGTCAATTGTCCTGCCCAAGATAGAATACAAGCTGATGGAGCTTCTTATGCTCAACAAGGGCATCTATCTTTCCACTGAAGATATTCTCGTAAGGGTCTGGGGCTATGAGAGCGATGCCGAAAGCGGCGCAGTATGGGTATATATATCCTATGTAAGAAAACGTCTTGCCGCTATCGGCGCGGATATCGAAATCCGAGCCAAGCGCAGTGTTGGCTATACTCTTGCAAAGATCGGGGATACTGACTAATGGTAAAACAGCTTCAGAAAAAGTTTATCATATCCGCTATGACAGCGGTAACAATTCTGCTTGTCGTGCTTATCGGCGGAATAAACGTTTTCAATTATCTCACCACAAGTGGCGATAACGACAGGCTTATGGAGATGCTCTGCTACAGCTTTGAAACCTCAACAAAGTGGAACGCAGATACAACCGACAATACTCAGCCTCCGCACAGCATAAACGGCACTCAGCAAAATACAACCGACGCAACCGGCAATCAGAATGATACCGGGTTTGTGCCGCAGGACAATGGAACTAAACCGCCCGACGATAAAAAGAACAACGGCTTTGGCAGACACGATAAAAACGCAGTGGATTCAGCGCGTTATGCCGCAGTTGCGATCGACAAAAACGGCAATATCATAAGGACGGATGTCACTCATATATCATCGCTTACCGAGGAGGAAGCGACCGCCATTACCGAAGCACTTAAAAATACCGCTTCGGGAACAGGCACATACAACGGCTTTCTGTACAGGATAAGCGAAACGAAGCGTGCAGACGGCAAGGTTATAATTCTGCTTGACAACGGTATGCAGATAAGCTCGTTCTTTACGGTACTGTTTATATCTGTCGGTGCAGGAATATTCGGTTGGCTTCTGATGCTTTTGCTTGTTATTCTGCTTTCAAAAAAAACGATCGCACCTGTTGCGCGCAGTATAGAAAAGCAAAAGCAATTTGTTACAAATGCGGGTCACGAGATAAAGACGCCGCTTGCCATTATACTTGCCAATACCGATGCGATGGAACTGCACAACGGTGAAAACAAATGGAGCAGGAATATCCGTGCGCAGACGCTCCGGCTCAGCGGACTTATGCAAAATCTTCTTATGCTTGCGAAAATGGACGAAAGCTCAACAAAGCTCCCGATGTGCAGTTTCGATATAAGCACGGCGGCTGAAGATACGGTAAATGCATTTATAGAGCCTGCCGCCCTCAAGGGCGTGATGATAGAGCAGGATATCCAAAAAGGACTTCAACTCAATGGCAACCGCGACAGCATAGTACAGCTTATGACGGTACTGCTTGACAATGCAGTGAAGTACACCGAAAGCGGCGGCACTATTAGTGCAAAGCTCAGCGGCAATGATAAGAATATAGCACTCAGCATAGCAAATACCTGTGAGCCTATTGACCACCCCGAAAAGCTGTTTGACCGCTTTTACCGAGGTGACAGCGCAAGGACGCAGAAAAACGGCGGCTACGGTATAGGCTTATCGGTAGCACAGGCAATAGCGGAGCTTCATAAAGGCACTATCACAGCGGAAAATATAACCGGTACATCTCCTGATAATCCCGATATTAACACGGATAATATGCTTATGTTTACGGTTAAAATATGAATAAAAAACGGTTTGCAAAGCAGCTGAAATCAGCCGAATGCAAACCGTTTTTACATATATGACTTTTCTCATTGCTTTTCGCGGCGACACTTCCCCGCAAGATCTATAGCAGCTGCGATAATTTTCACACCACCGAAACTTCGATCAGGATATTTCCCTTAGCGTCCTCATACCAGGTTTCCCACGCAAAATACTTGTCCCAGCAGTCGCACTCGCTGAAATCCATATATTCCGCATTGAACTCCTCCGCTTCTTCCGCCGGCACAAGCCAGCCGCTGCAATCGCTTGCAATAAGCCCGTTCTTCACCTGCTCGTGACCCTCTTTGCAATCAAGGAAAAACACGCAACCTTTGGTTTCAGCCGCCTGCTGAACTTTTTCCATAAATTTCTCAAATCCGAGCGGCTCTCTCGTTCTGAGTCCCGTCATCATAACACACCTTGCCTTTATATCAAAATAGTGTAATAATTATACCACCGCTCTGCCCCCAAGTCAACCGTGATATACAAAGACTGAGAGCCGCCCACTGTCCGTGAGCGGCTCTTTTCGGTACTCTTACATCTGGAGCGATTCTATTACCGCACCTACTGCCTTTATCGCCTTGCCGGTCGCTTTCTTTACGTTCTGTGTCTTGTTTGAGGTCATAGCCTTCGTTGCGGCAAAAGCGATACCGCCTGCTACCATTGCAGTGGCGGCACATATCATATTATTGGAAGTTTTCTTGCTCATTTTCCATTATCCTTTCATATCCGCCGTTTTCGGCTCGTTAATATATTGTGTTTTAATCTCAGAAATATTGCAAGATAAATTTTACAAGGGCAGTTTCCAATAAGACCGCTTTTTGCAGTAAAAAATGCCATTCATATGACAAACGATCCATATATAAATTTTACATCTCGACAATTCGGAAATTTTATGTTAAAATATAACCGATGTGTAAACGGAAAGGACGATTTTTAATGTCGCAACATAAAATAATAGCGGCGATCCACGATCTCTCGGGTTATGGCAGATGTTCGCTTTCGGTTATAATACCGGTTATATCAGCTATGGGGATACAGGTCTGTCCTGTGCCTACCGCGGTCATGTCTACCCATACAGGCGGCTTTACCGATATAGCGATGGAGGATCTCACAGACCATATTTCCTCCTGCTATCAGCATTATGATAAGCTTGGTCTGAAATTCGATGCCGTCTACAGCGGTTTTCTTTCCTCGGCAAAACAGGTGGACTGCTGTCTGGAGTTTCTTCATGGAAATCCCGATGCCCTCAAGGTCGTAGACCCTGTAATGGGCGACAACGGCAAGCCTTACAGCACCTATACGCCTGAACTTATCCGCCGTATGAAAGAGCTTGTAGACGTAGCTGATATAATCACTCCGAACATCACCGAAACCTGTATGCTTCTTGGTGAAGAATGCCCTGCTATGATGTCGGTATCACAAGCGCGCTCTTGGCTCGCACGCCTGAGTGATAAGCCGAGGATAGTTGTAATAAAGGGAGTCCCGCTGATCGATGACGACGGACAAAAGCTCTCAAATATCGGCTTTGACAGGGAGAGCGGCAGCTTCTGGCGCATAGACTGGGATCATATCCCTGTGCATTACCCCGGTACTGGAGATATTTTCACGTCTGTGCTCACCGCTTCTCTTCTCAAGGGTGAAAGCCTGCCAATTGCGCTCAACCGTGCAACTACTTTCACAGAGATAGCTGTAAAGACCACCTACAGCTATGGCACAGAGCCGCGGCTTGGCGTACTGTTTGAGGACTGCCTGAGCTGGCTTATGACAAACACCGTACTCAGCGACTACAGAAAGCTGTGATACAACTATTTTACGATAAACCTCTATCGTTGTTAAAAATAGGTGTTTAGCGTTGCTTGCTATGTTGGTTTTGCATCGTGCAAAACTTTTGGCAAGCAACCAAAGCGTCCTTGCTTTGGGCGTAGCCCCAAGCAGGTCGCAAGGACGGCAGTCCCCGTATTCTCCCCCTTTCCCGGGAAAGGGGGCAGGGGGATAGGGATAGAGAATTTGCTCTATTTTATAAAAAACAGACTTTTTCTACAAGCTGAACCGCTTTGCGCATAGCAAAGCGGTTTTACTGTCATTGTAAAAAAAATATGCAGAAAAATTAAAAAAATTGTCGGAAAAGGGTTGACACACACCGAATTATGTGCTAAAATATTATCTGTTGTCACGGCGCAACAAAACTGAAAAAAGCAAGAGAGAAAAAAATAAAAAAGTTTTAAAAAACTCTTGACAAGCGGTTTTGAATATGATATAATATAACACGTCGGTTGACAAAGAAACTAATAAAAACAAACAAGCTGGTGTAGCTCAGTTGGTAGAGCAGCTGATTTGTAATCAGCAGGTCGGGGGTTCGAGTCCGTCCACCAGCTCCAATTTTTTCTTAAATTTAATATGGGAGTGTTCCCGAGTGGCCAAAGGGGGCAGACTGTAAATCTGTTGCGTTTCGCTTCGGTGGTCCGAATCCACCCGCTCCCACCAAACCCGTAAGGTTTTCTTACGGGTTTTTTGTTATGCCCGAAAATCCGTAAGCTCAGTAATCGGATTGTTTTTTTGATTATGTGTACAGATTGCATCTCCCGACTTCAAGTATATGAACGGCGAAACAATCACCCTTGAAGGCGGTATGGGTCAAAGACCTTAACCGTTATTCACTCTTTATAGAACTACCGCCGCAGACAGGCAAATGTTGCTGTCTGCGGCGGTTTTATTTCAATTTCCTTTCAGATAAACTTATTGACAATTTTATTTTTCCGTACTATAATCAAGATAAATCGGCGTGCTTCACATCGAGCAATGCCATAACACAGGAGGATAATACAATGGCTAAGAATAAATACACAGGTACACAAACCGAAAAAAATCTCCGGGAAGCATTTTCGGGCGAATCTCAGGCAAGAAACAAATATACATACTTTGCTTCTGTCGCAAAGAAAGAGGGATATGAGCAGATGTCCGCCCTTTTCCTGAAAACAGCCGACAACGAAAAGGAACACGCTAAGATGTGGTTCAAGGAGCTTGCAGGAATAGGCGATACAAAGGCAAACCTTGAAGCTGCCGCAGACGGCGAAAACTACGAATGGACAGATATGTACGAAAACTTTGCCAAGACAGCCGAGGAAGAGGGATTTCCTGAGCTTGCCGCTAAGTTCAGAGCGGTAGGCGAGATTGAAAAGCACCACGAGGAAAGATACCGTGCACTGTTAAAGAACATAGAAACCGCACAGGTATTTGAAAAGAGCGAGGTCAAGGTATGGGAGTGCCGCAACTGCGGTCATATCGTAGTAGGCACAAAGGCTCCCGATGTATGTCCCGTATGTAATCATCCACAGAGCTACTTTGAAGTACACGCTGAGAATTATTAACGGGAGTACAAAACACATTTAAACAGGCAGGGCTTCTGTTGACGGCATATAAAGACCGCCGGCGGGAGCTTTGTTTTCGACCGCTATATTCAAAAGGAACATATTATGAAAAACTACAACTGGGCGGTACTCGGCACGGGCGTTATAGCCAATGAAACAGCCGCCGCAATGCAGAAAAACGGAAGAAATCTGTTCGCCGTGGGCAACAGGACACATGACAAGGCTGTGGCTTTTGCAGAAAAATATAATGTCGGCAAGGTGTATGACAGCTATGACGAAATGTTCACCGACCCCGATGTCGATATAATCTACATCACCACTCCGCACAACACGCATTACGGCTTTATGAAGAAAGCAATTTTATACAAAAAGCATATTCTTGTTGAAAAGTCGATAACATTGAACAGTGACGAACTCAGTGAGCTTATCGCACTTGCCGACGAAAACAACGTTGTAATCGGTGAAGCAATGACGGTTTATCATATGCCGATATATAAAAAGCTTGACGAAATCCTGAAAAGCGGCACACTCGGCAGGGTGAATCTTATCACAATGAATTTCGGCAGTTTCAAGGAATACAATATGAAAAACCGTTTTTTCAACAGAAGCCTTGCAGGCGGTGCAATGCTTGATATAGGCGTGTATGCCCTGTCTGTTATCCGTTGGTTTTTCGATTCAAAGCCGGATAATATGCTGTCACAGCTTAAAACCGCACCGACGGGAGTTGACGAACAGGCGAGCCTTTTACTGTCGGATAAGGAGGGGCAGATGGCAACGGTTATGCTGTCGCTCCATTCAAAACAGCCCAAGCGTGCGATGATCTCCTGCGAAAACGGCTATATTGAGATCATGGAATATCCGAGAGCGTGGGAAGCAAAAATAACCTATACAGACGGCAGGACTGAGCTTGTCTGCGCAGGTGAAAATTCCGATGCGCTTTACTATGAAATAACCGATATGGAAAAGGCGGTAAACGGCGACAAAAACGTAATGTGCCTTGACTACACCGCCGATGTTATGGAGATAATGACAAGGTTCAGGCAGGAACACGGCATAATTTACCCGGAGGAAGAATAATATGGACAGATGCGAAAAGCTGCATGATAACCTGTATAGCGCCGAGCTGTTTACAGGTTCGATCACTCCGCAAAAGGAGCACTTAGCGGAGATATTCTATATAGTAAACCGTACCAACGACAGCGAGTTTGTCAAAAAAGAAGCATTGCAGATGATAACTCAATTTGGTAAAACGAAGTATCATTTCTGCGGTAAACACAGCGAATTATGGCAGATGATCTTTAACGATACCGCGCTTAAAATTTATCCGACAGACAGCGAAAAGGTCGTTACCCGTAAGTATGAAAGCACGGAGAAATTTGCGGATGAACTGAGCTCGGCATTGCAGGAAAAATATTTTGTTCCGACCGACTTTTATCTTATTTATGACGATGAAGAAATGTATAAGCAGGTTGTGGGAATGACGGAATGATAAGCAGCGTGAAGTTATGCGGTAAATTTTGACTTGACTATTTTTATTCAAGGTGATATAATCTGTAACGCAAAATTGCAATATATTATTTGAAGGAGCGATTTTAATGAAAGTATTGATGCTCAACGGAAGTCCCAAGGCTAACGGCAATACCAATGCCGCACTGCTTGAAGTCGGCAGAACGCTTGAAAACGAGGGCATTTCATATGAGATATTTCAGATGGGCGGAAAGCCTGTCAGAGATTGCATCGGCTGCGGACAGTGCAGTGAAAAAGGCTGTGCTTTCACCGATGACGATGTAAACGAATTTATAGCAAAAGCTAAAGAAGCGGACGGATTTGTGTTCGGTACACCGGTATATTATGCTCACCCGAGCGGACGTATCCTGTCATTCCTTGACAGAGCATTCTATGCGGGCGGTGCGGCTTTTAAATTCAAGCCCGGCGCATCGGTTGCGGTCGCAAGACGAGGAGGCAGTTCAGCATCGTTCGATTGCCTGAACAAGTATTTCGGCATAGCACAGATGCCTGTTGTCGGCTCTACTTACTGGAACATGGTATACGGCAGAGTACCCGGTGAAGCCGAGCAGGATCTTGAGGGTATGCAGACAATGCAGAACCTTGCAAAGAACATGGCATGGATGATGAAGTGCTTTGAGCTCGGCAGAAAGAACGGTATCGCACTGCCCGATACAAACGCGGCGGTAAGAACGAATTTTATAAGATAACTTAATATTCATAATGTAATAATAAACAGGGCTGAACTGCTTGATCGCAATTCAGCCCTTTTATTATTCCCTTACTCTCAGCTCTCTGAATGCGACAGCGGCCGCCGCACCGACATTGAGCGAATCGACACCGTGATACATCGGTATCTTTACCGTATAATCACAGCCGTCTATAGTTTTTTGCGACAGACCGTAGCCCTCAGAACCGAGTATTATAGCAAGCCGTTCCTCGCTCTGAAGCGTCTTATCATCAATACTTACCGAGTTATCTGTGAGTGCCATTGCCGCTGTTTTAAAGCCCAGAGAACCCAGATATGCGGGGCCGTGCGACTGCCACCAATGCTCGTCCTCTCCGATATATCCCCACGGGATAAGAAATACCGTTCCCATGCTGACTCTTATGGCTCTCCTGCAAAGAGGATCACAGCAGGACGGGGTTATCAGCACAGCGTCTATGCCGAGCGCCGCCGCAGAGCGTATTATTGCTCCTGCGTTGCTGACATCGGCTATATTTTCGAGTACGGCAATCCTGCGTGCATTTCTGCAAAGCTCCTCTGCCCTTTTCGGCGCAGGACGTTCCATAGCGCACAGCATTCCCCGTGTCAGCTCATAGCCTGTAAGCCCGGACATTATCTTGCTGTCGGCGGTATATACCGGAATATCACCGCAACGCTCTATTATGCCGTTTGCACGGTCATTGATATACTTTCTGTCTGTGAGCATCGAAATCGGCTTACAGCCTGCGTCAAGGGCTACGTCTATAACCGTCTGACTTTCGGCTATGAATATTCCGTGTTCGTATTCGTACACCTTGCGCAGTCTTGCATCTGTAAGGCGCGTGTATATTTCAAGCTCTGGGATATTTATGTCGGTAACGTCAATAATTTCTGCCATATCTTTTACAGATCCTTTCGGGAGCGGACTTCTTTTCTTGTTGCAAATAACTTGCAAAAGTGATAAAATAATATCAGAATATGTTTGCGTGCCGCACTGAATATTATAGCGTATGAAGCGGATATTGTCAAACTCGGCAACAACGATAATCGGCACGATTTATTTCAAAAAGGTTGGGCTATATGGATTACTTATATAAAATCGCAGTGGAAATAGACGATGAAAAAGTACTTAGCTTACAACAGCACGACTTGAACGCTGTATACAAGACAGTCAGAGAAGCGTTTGCAGACTGTAGCTTCAATGAGCTGTCAACAAACGATAATCAGCTTGTTTTTGTGATCGGGGACGGTAACGATTCTTTCAGTGAGGTCGGAATTGTCGCAAATGCTCTTCACGACAGCTGGCTCGGCAAGTATCTGAAAAAGATGGAATGGTATGATTCAAGCGACGGCAGTACTGAGGATATGCTCAGAGAAATACAAGAATTCGACAACGAATACGGCAAATAAATTTAACGGAGAACATTATGAAAACAGGGCTTGTGCTTGAAGGCGGCGCTATGCGCGGAATGTACACGGCAGGCGCACTTGACGTACTTCTTGAAAATGATATAAAATTTGACGGGATAATAGGAACATCGGCAGGTGCGGTGTTCGGAGTAAATTTCCTGTCAAGGCAGGGCGGCAGGGTCATCCGCTACAACTGCCGTTTCAACGGCGACAGGAACTACATGGGAATAAAGCCGCTACTTAAAAGCGGCGACTTTTTCAACACGGAATATGCCTATTACAAAGTGCCGAACGAGCTTGACAAATTCGACGATGAAACCTATATAAATTCCGGTGTGCCTTTTTATGCAACGGTCACCGATGTAAAAACGGGAAAGCCGGAGTATCTGCAGGTAAAAAGCGTACTTCGGGATATGGAAATGCTCCGTGCTTCTGCTTCGATGCCGTTTATATCAAAGCCTGTCGTAATCGACGGCACGGCTTATCTTGACGGTGGGATTTCCGACAGCATACCGTTTGAGCATTTTTCCAAAATAGGATACAAAAAGCAGGTGGTAATCCTCACCCGTGATATGAACTACCGCAAAAAGCCGATGAACAAACTGCTGATACGCTCGTTCTATGGCAAATTTCCAAACTTGTGCAATGCGCTTGAAAACCGTCACGATGTCTACAACGAAAGCATAGATAAGCTATGCGAACTTGAACAAAGCGGCAAGGTGTTTATTATCCGCCCGTCAGAGCCGATAACGATAAGCAGAACGGAGAGAGATCCCGACAGGCTGAAAAGCGTTTATGAGCTTGGACGAAAGGATATGGAAATGTATCTTGAGGATCTTGAAGAATTTTTGGAGAAAGAACAGGAAATATAAATGGCAAACAAGAAATGTCCCGTTGCGAAAAAATGCAGTGGCTGTCAGCTGTCCAACATGACATACGAACAGCAGCTTGAATGGAAGCAGAAGGATACCGAAAAGCTGCTCGGCAGTTTCGGCAAGGTATCGCCGATAATCGGCGCAGACGATCCGTACAACTACAGAAACAAGGTGCATGCGGTATTCCGCTCCGACAGAAACGGCAGGATAATTTCGGGTGTATATCAGTCATCCAGAAACGGAATAGTCGGAATTGACAGCTGTATGCTTGACGATAAACGTGCGGACGAGATTATAGTAGGAATAAGAGGATTACTTAAATCGTTCAAGCTACAACCGTATGATGAGGGTACGGAGCGTGGCTTTTTACGTCATGTGCTTGTCCGTGTCGGAAAGAATACGGGAGAGATACTGGTTACTCTTGTTGGCGGAAACTCAATGTTCCCTAAAAAGCACGACTTTGTGAAAGCGCTTGTAAAGCAGTTCCCCGACATCACAACCGTAACATTCTCGGTAAACCGCACTCCCGAAATGCTTACTCTCGGAAATAATAACGAGGTGCTTTACGGCGAGGGATACATTACGGATATTCTTTGCGGGAAAAGGTTCAGAATTTCTCCGCAGTCGTTCTATCAGATAAATCACGCACAGACCGAAAAGCTGTACGACTACGCTATAAAGGCGGCAAAGCTCACGAAGAAGGACGTTCTGCTTGACGCATACAGCGGAATAGGCACGATAGGCATAATTGCATCTGACTATGTAAAGCAGGTACAGGGCATCGAATACAACGCATCAGCCGTCCGTGACGCAGTAAAGAACTGCCACGAAAACGGGCTTACCCGCAACATTGCTTTCAACCGGGGCGATGCAGGCGAGTTTCTGGAGAAGAAGGCAAAGCTCGGCACGCATTATAACGCAGTGATCCTCGACCCTGCAAGAACTGGAGCGGACAGAAAGTTTTTAAACTCGCTCGTAAAAATCGCACCGGAAAGAATAGTTTATATTTCGTGCAACCCGGCTACGCAGGCAAGGGATCTGAAAACGCTCACGAAAAAGTACACTGTGACCGATATTCAGCCGTTTGATATGTTCCCGCATACGAGGCATGTGGAGTGCGTGGTTTCGATGTCAAGGAAAGCAGAATAAATCGGGATAAGTGGCTTAACGGTGCGGTTTGTGGGTATTGGGCAGGCTGTACTGTTTTGGTGGAATATGGTGATTTTGCGTATAGGGTAATATGTCTGCGGTGACAGCAGTTTCGTAGCGATACACGGTAAGTGGGTCGGGTGTGCGGAAGTGGTGTGATAGTGGGAAGGAAAGATGTAAATGTAATTTATAATAAAATCAAGCTTGATAAAAATACAGCATCTCGATTTTAATGGATTTTCAAAAAGTGCGGCAAATAAAACGTAAAGGAGCGATTATTGTGAAAAAAGAATTTCTTACATCCAATGCCAAGTTTGTCTATTCCAAAAACGAATTAGGCTATCAAGAGGTATTAGATAGATTTAAAGATGCCAAACAAATTACAATTATAACTTTTAATATTTCAGAGAAACAGAACACATTGGTTAATGCCCTAAAAAAAGCAGGAGATAGCTGTATCATCAATGTTATTACGAACATACCAAATAGATGGGAAACCTATTACGGTGACGCTTTTCGTGATAAAGCACGAAAAAAAATAAATCTATACATGACAAAATTAATGCCTGAAAGTCTGGGGGCGAAGACAGCTGTTTTTTTTGATTTTTCAAATCACGGAAAAATTATTATGACAGACTCCATTGTCTACGTTGGTTCTGCTAATTATTCAGAAGAAAGTGCAAATAATACAGAGTTTGGTTTCTTGTCAGAAGATAAGGAGTTGATAGAATTTATTAATATGGACGTTTTACCAGATATTCAATCATTAGCTATTCCTTATTATGAATATGATTATACAGCTGTTTTGCTTGAAGCAAATGTTGCTCTTGCAGCTGTTTACAATATTAAAAATGAGTTGTTTGAAGAAGTGTATAGGTTACACGATGACATAGATGGCGAATGGTATTACTATGAATACAACGAGGCCAGTTTAACGGTTTTTACTTTAGATAAAACCCTACAAATCATCGATGAAGCTTGTAATGTTGCAAGAGATGTCTATGATGCTATTGATGTTATCACCAATGGCGATGAGGATGAAACTACTAATGCCAATGATGAATATGATGAAATATTAGCAGTAGCATCACATATTGAAGAAATTAGATCCTACGATACACTTATAGAATTATCTGAATTTGATTCTGGAGAATTTGTAAATCAGCAACTTCAAAAAGAATATGCAATGGAAGCATATGAGGAAAATCTTGAAAATTGTATCAATAGTGCTTCAGAAGATGCTCAAAATATCGTGTTAGACTTAACCCAAACGGCAAAAGACGATATTGACAAATTATTATCTGAACTTCAGGAATACTGTGATAAGTACGCTAATTTCATTGATAATTTGCGTGCAAGAGAAATAAAGAAAATCAGCCCAAAAATTGATAATACATAACATCACAATCGAGAGGGGTTCGTACATATTCAAAAATTATAATTCAATCTCAACCGTCACCCCCGACTTCAGCTCCACAGAAAACCTATCGTCCCACACGACAATCTCCTTAAGCCACCGCCAGGCAAGGCTCTCGTCAAATTCGGTCATCTCAGAATCCTGCTGCTCAATGAACTCGTTCAGCTCATTGATACACTTGACCTGCTCGTCACGGACGGCTGTGTCGGTGAAGTTCTTCTGTTTCATCTCACGAAATTAGTGTATTCATATGTGAGGTTTTCCTACCCTAAACAATATTCCGATATAAAAATGACCCTCGTTACTTTTAAAAAAACGGCCTATTATATAGCTATACAGCAGAAAAAAATAATCCCGACTGAAACCAGTCGGGATTTGCATGGCGGAGAGGAAGGGATTCGAACCCTTGTGGGGTTGCCCCCAAACGGTTTTCAAGACCGCCTCGTTATGACCACTTCGATACCTCTCCGTATCGTGCTATAATATTATAGCACGGATTTTGAGTTTTGTCAACACTTTTTTCGGATTTTTTTAAATTTCTTGCATTTTTGTCCGTAATATCACTTTCGGGCTGAACGGCACTTAGTCAGAGCTTAATATTACTGCCGAACATTTTCACAAAATCGGGCGCTTTCGCCTTGAAGCGTTTGCCATCAAGATAGGAAAGACAGCCTGCGTCGGTTGTGAATTTAAACTCAAGCTCATAACTGCACAGTGCCTGATATTTGAAGCCGTACTTTTTGTTCTGCTTGTTGTTGCCGTATTTTCCGTCACCAAGAAGCGGATGTCCTATATACGCAAGGTGCGCTCTTATCTGATGCGTCCTGCCTGTGAGCAGGTCGACCTTTAACAGCGAGTTTTCGCCGTTGTACGCCAGAACCTTGTATTTTGTCTTTATCGTGAGATTGGTTTTTGTCTTTCTGTCGCTGATTTTCACCGTGTTGGTGTCACTGTTCTTTTCAAGATAAGCAGTAAGCGTTGCGCTGTCGGGAGTTACCTTACCGCAGGCAATGCACAGATACAGCTTTGTAAGTTCCCTGTCCCTTATCTTCTGATTTAGTATTCTGAGCGCCTCCGCGTTTTTCGCCGCGATCACTATCCCGCAGGTGTTGCGGTCTATGCGGTTGCAGAGCGCAGGCGCGAAAGACAGCTCGCTCTCAGGGTAATATTCCCCCTTGTGATAAAGATAGCTCTTTATGCGGTTTATAAGCGTGTCGCTGTCTCCGCTCTCGTCCTCGTGCACTACCATTCCGACAGGCTTATCCACAAGCAGAATGTTCTCGTCCTCATAGACAATGTCTATCTTATCACTCACCGCCGAGAAATCATCGGGATCAGCCTTTGCTTTCGGTATCAGCATTTCATCGGGGATAAACAGTTTTAATATGTCGTTTTCCGCAATATGAGTGTCGGGCTTGCATTTCTTGCCGTTTAGCTTTATGCAGTTCTTGCGTGCCAGCTTGCATATCTGTCCCTGACCCAGCGGAAAAGATTTAGACAAAAAGCGGTCAATACGCTGACCGCTGTCATTCTTTGTTACCTTTATTTCTTTCATCTACGGCTCACTTCTGTATTCTTGAAAAGCCGTACTGCGAGAAATGCTCTATCGCCTTGTTGAAGTAATCACCTGAGCTTTGACAAGCCGTTGCAACATCGGTGAGTTTCGCTTTTGCTATCTCCCACTTTTCCTGCATTACCTCGTTATCATCGGCTTCAAGCCAGAGCTGGTTTTCCCAGATACCGTATTTAAGATTGATTATATATGCTTTTTTCATGTTTCTCCTTTTTTCCTACCGGATTTTTTATTTCAGGAAAGCCGCTGAATACGGGATGGCAAGCCCACTCCCCTACAATTTTTAGGGTTCACAGCAATTACAGCTTTCCGCCCTTAGCTCCGCCGAGCTTACCGCCTGTAAAACCGTCAAGAATGTTGGTGTCAAAGCTGAATGTCAGCGCCTTATTCTCACGTTCACGCTTTAATGCGAGCGAGATCATCTCGTCAAGAAGCTCAGGATATTTCACGCCGACAGGCTCCCACAGATAGAACGCAAGGCTGCCCGGTATCGTGTTTATTTCGTTCAGATAAACGTTGCCGTTGTCCATATCTATCATAAAGTCAATTCTCGATGTGCCCGATGCGCCAAGACACTTGAACGCCTTTACCGCAAGGGTGCGTATCTGCTCTCTTGTTTCATCGGATATATCGGCAGGGATTTTTCTTTTCAGCGTTGCCATACCGCTTGACTTACCGCCCTTATCGCCCGCAATATACTTATCCTTGTAGCTTAATATTTCATCGGTGTTTACCGGTTCTTCACATTCCGATGCATGAGCGGTAGCATAGTCGCCGCATACCGAGCAGTTGATTTCCTTGAGGTTTGTTATAGCCGGCTCGACAAGAAGCTTAGACGCGTATGTGAATGCGTTGTCAAGCGCTTCGTCAAGCTGTTCGTCATTGTGCGCTATCATAATTCCTACACTCGAGCCAAGATTTATCGGCTTTACTATAAGCGGATACGCGATCTTCGCCTTTATGTCATTTTTTACTGCTTCCGCATCCTTTGCGTAGTCGCTTATATGGATTACCGTGCCGTCAAGGACAGGTATACCGTTATCCTTGAATACGGTTTTCATAACATACTTATCCATACCTACAGCAGATGATATTACATCACAGCCGACATAAGGAACGCCGATTGTCTGTAAATATCCCTGGAATACGCCATCCTCAACGTTCGTACCGTGTACTATCGGGAACGCAACATCTATCGTTGCATATACGTTGTTGCCGAACTTCTTTCCGGGATAAAGCACAAGCTGTACCTTCCCGCCGTCATTTATAAGTATCACCCTGTGGCTTTCCTTGAGAAGCGACTTCAAATTCCTATACGATGCGATGTTTCCTATTTTTTCTCCGACATACATTTCATTGTTTTTTGTAATGTATACAGGTATCACCTCGCACTTATCCTTATTTATGGAATTGCAAGCCTGAAGTGCGGATATGATGGATACCTCATGCTCAACGCTTTTTCCTCCGAAAAATACACCTACTCTGATTTTCATGATTTTATCCTTTCTTTATGTCAATTAAGTATTATCTGTGCTTGTTTGCGAGCTTTCCGTCCTGTAGCTGAGATCTCTCAGGTCAATATTTACCCTGACGTAATCGCCGTATGCAAGTACAACGCTCTTTGCTTTTTCGGGAACTATGTAGCAGACATAGCCGTCCGAGCCGATCCCTGCGGAGAGAGCCACTGAAGTGCTGAAGCTCTTTCCTTCGTCAAAACCCCACGCTCTGTCGCAGCCTATATCACCGTCATAGATGCAGTTAAGGTCATTGGAGAGCCACAGCTTTTCATCGGTTGTGTTCTTGACTTTCAGGTGGAACGCAACATACATATAGCCCTTATCCGCTCCGCCGTACATAATATCTGTTCTGAAAACCTCATCGCAGATAAAGCTGTATTCGGCTGTCTGAGCGGTTTCGTTGAAGTTTACACGCTGTACCTCCTGAGTTGTTGAGGATTCTTCAGAGACACTTTCTTCTATGTAATCGTAGTCGGCGTTGTCAAAATTGTCAGCGATCATTGAGAAAATTCCGCCGAATATGGAAATAATGATGCCTATTACCGTAGGCGCAAAGACCACTATTATAATTACAGTCGTAATCGTCTTTGCTATCTTCTGTGTGGAGGCATTCTGAGAGTTGCTTACAGTGCTCTGTGAAGGCTGTTGTGAGGCATTATACTCATTCTGACGCATCTCTTGTCTGCGTCGGTATTCTTCCTCTTTTCTTTTCTTTTCCTCACGGTATGCCTTTACGCCCGCATTATTGTCAAACGGTGCACCGCACTGGGTACAGCAGTTCTCGTGTTCTACATCCAGCTTTGCTCCGCAGTAATCGCAGAATACGTCCATAGTATCTCCCTCGTTTTACGCATAATATCAATAATTATCCGGCAGATCATTTTCAAGAAGGACTATCTTCTTTTCCCCGCCCGTCTTTATATTTTCAACCTTTGCAAGTGCCTCGTTAAGATCCTTTGCAACGTAAGTTTTTTCCTCAGGATATCCCTTTGCTTTTAATCCATCGGTTATCGGCACCGCCTGACGCTCACCGACCGCGATAACAAAATCGCATATATCAGCCGCCTGCTCACCAAAGCGCTTGTTAAGCTCGTATTCCTTTTCGCCAAGCTCCACCATTCCCGGTGAAACAAGTATCTTATACCCGTCAAACACCGCAAGCGTATCAAGCGCCGCCTTTGCACCTGTCGGATTGGAATTGAAAGCATCGTCAATTATAGTCTTATTTGTGCCCTTGATTATCTGTAGTCTGTGTGGAACGCATTCAAGACGCTTGACAGGCATAACAAGGTCAGCAAACGGAACGCCGAGCGTATTAGCAACAGCTATCGCACCTACTATATTCTGTACATTGTGACTGCCGATAAGCTTTGTCGCAAACTGCTTTTCTTCATTACCGTTGTGAACCGTGAACTGCGTTCCGTTCTCGCTGACGGAAATATTATCCGCATAGTAATCCGTTCCGCCACCGAGCGAATATGTCACCTTGTTCTTTTCACAGTCGTGCTTTGCTATATATTCGTTATCGTAATTGAGGAATATAATTCCGTCCTCGGGCAGGCTGTCCGCAAGCTCGAATTTTGTTTTAATGATATTGTCAATTGACTTGAAGGTTTCAAGGTGCTGAGGACCTATCGATGTGATGATTCCGTGCTTCGGCTTTACTATATCGCAGATCTCCTTTATCTCGCCGACATTCTTAGCGCCCATTTCGCACAAAAATATCTCGTGCGTTGCATTAAGCTGTCCGCGCACTACCTTTACAACGCCCATAGTCGTGTTATAGCTCTCGGGGGTCATAAGCACATTATATTTTGCACCGAGGAGCTTTTCAAGATAGAACTTTGTACTGGTCTTGCCGTAGCTTCCGGTAAGTCCTACTACGGTAAGATCCGGAAGTCCGTCTATTACACGTTTTGCGTCATTGATATAATGACGGTTTATCATTGCTTCAATCGGCTTATTGATAAGGTTTGCAAGCATCGCCATAACAAGCGTCAAAACCTGCACACCCATTGTTATCGCAAGCGACAGATAACCCATACCGAGTGTTAAGAACACGATCAGGATCAAAAGTATATAAACGATAAGCGATGTTACCGTCATTCTGATTACTCTCGGAGTGAACACAAGCTTCTTCTTTGCCTTTTTCGGCGCTGAGAAAACGAGATCAAGGCACAGAAAAGCCGCCGCAATAAAGCAGGTAGATGCCTTCATCTCGCCGCATATCAGGAATGTAAGCACCGAGCCCAAAGTAAATATATGACGCAGTATGACCTCTTTTATATTTTTTCCTATCCACTTGAACTGCTCATCGGAATGATAGGAATTGAGCTGGAACATATGCATATAATGCACAAAATTAAGTCCGCATGATGCACCGAGCGCCATACCGAGTACAGCTACCGCAATTGTCTGTAAAATATCCAAAATAAACTCTCCGTTCTGTATTATTTTATATCAAGAAATGACGCAAGCACCCTTGAGAATGTAAACCAACCCTCAATGAACGCATAATGTCCCGCACCCTCTATTGTTACAAGTCCGCTGTCAGGTATAAGCTCGCTCATTTTAACACCGTCAGAAAGCGGTGTCGCATCGTCTTTATCGCCCCAGATAAGCAGGGTCGACTGCTTTATTTCTGATAAAAGCTCGGTCAGATCCTCGTTTACGACCTTTACAAGTGTAGCTCTCATAACGGGAGAAGCCGCCAGATAGTCTGCACTGCCGCGCTTTTTTCTCATATTTTCAACAGCATTCGGGAAAAGCTTTTTCATAGGTGCTGTGCTCATTGCAGCTTTACCCATCTTGTAAATTCTCGTTTTTATTTTTGATGATGTGCTTTGCTTAGGCTTTATTCCCGCACTGTCTGTAAGTATTATCTTTTCGGGGGTAAGCACAGGCTTTTCTCGTGTTACCGCCTTTATTATAACTCTTCCGCCAAAGCTGTGACCGAGGACAACAGTCGGATCAATACCGAGCTTTTTGCAGAAAGTGCCGATAAAGTCGACATAATCGTCAACGCACCACGGCTTTTTCGGCTCGTCGCTTTCACCGAAGCCTGCCATATCGGGCGCGACCACTCTCATATGAGGCGACAGCATATCTACTATGTTTTTAAACAGCGTAATGTTACTGCCCCAGCCGTGCAGCAGCAATATTACTCCCCTGCCGTTATCTTCGCCTTCATCAATGTAATTTATTCTTAGATCGTTTATATCTATAAACAAGGTCAATCTTACCTTTCGATTTTGTTCAAGCTGTACTTACAGCAGAGAATTTCACACACTCCACCATTGTCTATTATATTATTTTTACGCTTTGATGTCAAGAAAAATAACTGTAAACCGGAAGTAAAACTTATGCGGACAATACAAAAATCACCGCCCCGAAAGGCGGTGACAACAACAGCAAATTTACTGTTCTTCGACCTTTGTGTTCTTTCCGACAAGAACTGCGACAGCTGCGCCGACAAGCAGCGCGGCAAAACCCGCAAGCGTTTCAAGGTTAAATCCGAAGCCATCGGGGAACACCGCATAAAGCGAGCCGAGCACAAGTCCCATAATTGCGCTGTATACAAGCAGAGAGTAACGCTTCATCAGTGCGGATATCAGCTTTGCTCCGAATACAATGCCGATAAACACGCCGATAGCTGTCGGTATCAGTATCATAAAGTCAAGGCTCTTGATAGCACCGATAACAGTCGTGTATATTCCGAGCAGTACCATCACAAACGAGCCGCTTACACCGGGAATTATCATTGCTATTGCCGCAACGGTAACACCGAGCAGAAGTGTTATAAACAGCACAGGGTTCATTTTATAGGTGTAGGTAAAGCTGTCTTGAACTATTGAGAATATATCGGTATCCGCGGGCAGGGTCAAAGTGATGCTCTGACCCTTTGGAATTTCACTGCCTTCAGTTCCGACAAGAGTAGTCATATCGGCAGAGGATTTTTTTACGGCACAGCCGGTAAGCTCTCCGTCTATCTTTTCTGCGACCTTAAGCTGCCAGTCTGAGTTCATATCATAACTGCCGTTATTTGTAATTGTAACAGTACAACCCGTGCTTTTATGAACGGCACTTATCTCAAACACCTCATTCTGAGGGAGCTTGTTTACAAATGTCATACCGACAACAAGCGCAAGTGCCGGGATAAATGCAATAAGGCATTTCGGCGTGATCTTTCTGCCGCCGACTGTCATATTGCGGTAGATAAGCGGGATACTTCCGATTATAAGTCCCATGAAGAACATATTCGTTGCAACGGGGAAGTTATCAAACAGCCACGTTATCACAAACGAAAAGCCGAGCACTCCGACAGCCGCGCCTATACCGAAAAAAATTATGAACCTGATATTCTTTTTGATTGCCGACAGTTTTAATGTCAGAACGTCTACCATCTTGTCATACACGCCGAAAACTACCATCATAGTTCCGCCGCTTACACCTGGGATCACGTTTGCAACACCGAATACTATTCCGTATACGATGTTAAGAAAATGAGTCAGCATATTTACTCCTTCAGTTAAGATGTTTTTTTATTTCTATTGCTATTGCGGGCGCAACACCGGCTATAACCGCCGTTATAGAAGCAAGCGGGTGCGGCATTGCAAATCCGAACAGCGAATTGACAAAAGGTATGTACGGCAGAAGTATTGCCGCAAGTGATGTCGATATTACAGCTGTAAGCAAATATTTCGGTATCGTTTTATTTCTGAACGAACCGGGACGCTTGTCGACCGCCGCAACAGACATAGCACCTGTCATAACGGTAAGAAGCGTCAGCAGAATTGACGACACCTGTGCAGTCGGCATAAGTCCGCTGAGTACTAAAACAAACAACGTGCTTATCACACCGCATATTGCACCGCATACAAGGCTTCTGACAAAGAACCTTCTGTCGCCCTTACCTCGTGAAATAAAGCCCGAAGCTGTCATATCGCTCTTTATATCCGCCGTGACATTTCTGAAACCCGTACAGAAAAGCGGAATAACAACAGCAGTAAGCAATGCCGCGAGCATAGGTGTCACCGCGTTGCTTCCTGCCGCCATATCGGCAATCGCCGTAAACGATAGCATCACAAGTGATAACAGTAAAGCAAAGATACAGCGCTTTATGTTTCGGTGAAGCTGTCTGGCTTCTTTTATCATTTCGACTACCGCGGCAAAGTTATCGTCACGCACTATCAGTCCGCTTGCCTCATATACACAGCCTGTGGTGTTTTCAAGCGAGGTTATGCCGAGATCGGCATGGCTCACCATCTCATAATCGTTGTCCGAATATCCGACTACCGCCACAGTTTCGCCCGCCGCCCTTAGTTCATCTATTATTGTTATGCGTTGAGCGGCGCTTACACGACAGAATATCTCAGCATCGGTATAGTTCAGCTTCTCGCCTGTGAGCGAGCTTTCCGCGATAGCGTCACCTGATATCATTCCCTTATCCGAAAGACCTATTTTCTTGCCCATAGAGCTTGCGGTTTCGGGACTGTCGGAGGAGGTAAGCACAAGCCTTACGCCCGCTCTTCTGCAGCCCTGCATTGCAAGCGGTATCATATCTCTTGTCGCACTCATAAACGAAACAAGACCCATATAGTCATAACGTACCGAATAAAGACTTTTCGGCAATTCCTCGCCGTCCGGTATTATATAGTAGGCAGATGCCCACACCTCAAGTCCGCGTTTGGCAAGAGAAGCGGCACGGTTTGTTATTTCAAAAAGTGTATCTGTATCCATATCGCACAGCCCGGTGATTTTTTCGACCGAGCCCTTTACGCAGACAAGATGTTTGTCACCCATCTTGTAGATATTGCCGCCTATTCTGTCGGTATCGTTATAAGGGAATTGCGCCGCTACCTCGTTACGTTTCAGTGTACTGACATCTGCTCCTCCGAGTGCGGCATTGAGCAGAAAAGCCTGCTCTGCCGGTGTCGGATCATCTCTGTCACACGAGAGTACCGTTACGGTAGTCATAAGATCGGGATTTTTGCTGTATATTCCCGCTACCTCAAGCATATTCGGTGCAACTACGGCAGATTTATCGATTATAAGCGTTGTCAGTCCGTTAAGCTTTTCAGGGACGGTAAGATTTTTTATTATCGCTCCCCTGCGCTCGATGCGCCGCACAAAATTCATATTGTACATTCGTATAAACAGTTCGACAAACGGCATAAACATACAGATAAGCCAGCCGCAGGCGCTTACCGCAACACCCATTACATCTGTGTTTCTTCCGGTGAGTATCTGTAAAAGCGCACCCAGCGCACATATTACGACCGCCGTTATTGCAAGCGGCAGACGGAGCTTCACACAGGTTTTCTCATAACGTGAGAAATTCGGATCGGACGACTTGCCCTGCTTTTCGCTGTTTCTTGCCCTGTATGTGTCTTCACCGGTAGCAACTGTTCTTGCAACAGCCGAGCCTGACAGTATGCGCGTTCCCGCATATATACAACTCTTTTTAAGACCGTTTGCTTTAGGGTCAGAGCCGTTGTGCTTTGCGACCGCTGTCGGATCATCCGTAAATCGGCTTTCGTCAACGGTAAGTCCGATACATTCAAGTATATGCGCATCTGTCGGTACTATTTCTCCGCCCTGAACAATTATTATATCATCGGGCACAAGCATAGCCGCCGGGACAAGCTCAAGCGAACCGTCGCGGATAACTCTGTATTTCATTTTAGCCGACAATGTGCGGTTTCGTATGGTGTCATTGCTCCTGCGACAGATAATGCACAGCGTTACTATCTGCGCGACTGCCATAGCAAGACACATAATACCCGTTACATATTGTGACAGTGCAGATATCTGTATGATCCCCGCAACCGAAAGAAGAATTGCTGCAGGATCAAAAAGATAGTGATACGCCTTAAAACTTCTGTCTTCGGTTTCTCTGAAAATATTACTTCCGTACATCTCGAGATTATCCGCCGCCTTTTCTGCACTAAGACCGACATAATCTCCTCTGAAATTCAAAAACTGCGCCATATTTCTCTTTCTGTTAACAATCGTTATTATTTCCCTTCCGTACAGCATTTTACACAGTACGGATAAACTTTCCTATTTTATATTATCGCACAAATCGCAGTAAAAATCAAGAGGGGCTGCGACACAATTCCTCAGCATATCAAATTACATTAAAATTACAATGCGACATATTAAAAAATGTCAAAACAATAAATTACAACCAACACCGCTGAAAACATATCCATACCGACAAGGTGTTAATAATTTCGTGATTATATCGGTGCAAATGCACTGTCAAAAAGAACGCTACTATCCTGAGATATCTGTACTAAAATGGGACTAAGTGAGCGTCAGCGACCCGCTTATGCAAACTATTAAAACTCAGCCGTTTGTGTGTCTTATCGCCAACACCCTTGCGGGGTATGGGTGTGGGTAAGGAAAGAGGTAGCTGACTATCAATGTTAATTACAAAATGTTATAATAGAAGCGACTAAAGTCAAACTTTCTCCACATATCAAAAAAGTGAGCCGAGCACACTATTTTTGCGATTTTTCCTTTTTCGGGTCGTGTCACACCCCCCCTTTTATAACAAGACATAATGTGTCATATAAAAGCCGTTTTCACAGTACTTTCACCGTTTTGTAAAGTTTTCGTAAAACATTCTAAGGTTTCTTTAAGGCAGAAGCTGTATCATTACAGCAGAAACGAAAAAACAACACACAAAACCGAAAGGAATGAGATATATGGATAAGAGTATTTTTAAACGCCACGAGCTTAAGTACCTTGTAAATGCAGAGCAAAGAGAGCTTATTGAAAGTGCTTTTGAACAGTATATGGTACCTGATGAGCACGGTGAAAGCACGATATGCAACATCTATTACGACACCCCCGATTTCAGGCTGATAAGGCGTTCACTCGAAAAGCCTGTCTACAAGGAAAAGCTTAGACTTCGCAGTTACGGCACAGCTTCAGGAGATAAAAACGTTTTCCTCGAACTTAAGAAAAAGTACAAAGGTATCGTATACAAGCGGCGCATATCGCTCAACTGCGATGAGGCACAGGACATACCGGAAAACAACGAGCGACTCACTGATAACAGCCAGATAGCAAAAGAAATAAATTACTTCCTTGATTTCTACGGCGACATATTCCCGGCAGTTTATCTGTGCTACGACAGAACGGCTTATTTCGGAGCGGACGACCCGGATCTCAGAGTTACGTTCGACCGCAATATACGTTGGAGAACAGAAGACGTAGATCTCAAAATAGCTCCCTACGGTGAGCAAATTCTTGAAAATGGCTGTTCTCTGATGGAAATAAAGGCGGCAGGCTCAATGCCGATGTGGTTGGTTGAATTACTGGCAGAAGGCGAAATAAAGCAAACTTCGTTCTCAAAGTACGGAATGGCATATATGACAATGCTCAGAAGGAGCATGGGCTTAAAAACAAAAAAAATCAGAAGTGAGGTAACGGTAAATGTTTGATACGGTAATAGAAGGAATTTTCAGCAATGCGACTGACATAACACTCGGCGGTTTTCTTATCGGTGTCGGCTCGGCACTGGTACTTGGTATAGCAATGGCATTTATGTATATGTATAAAAACACATACACAAAGAGCTTTGCCATAACTCTTGCGACACTCCCGGCAGTTGTCAGCATAGTAATTATGATGGTAAGCGGCTCGATAGGTGCGGGCGTTGCGGTAGCGGGAACATTCTCACTTGTAAGATTTCGCTCTGTGCCCGGTACGGCAAAGGAAATAGGCTCGATCTTCCTTGCAATGGCGGTAGGACTTGCCTGCGGTATGGGTTATCCGTTATACGCCCTTATATTCGCAGTTATCATGGGTGCGGCGAACATCATACTTACAGCTTCTCCATTCGGGGAAACAAAGAAAAACGAGCTTAACAAGATGCTTCATATAACAGTTCCCGAGGATCTTGAATATGCAGGTGCATTTGACGATATATTCGGCAAATACTTATCGCAGTACAAAATGACACAGGTAAAGACCACAAATCTCGGCAGCCTTAACAAGCTCACCTACAATATCACACTAGGCAAAGCAGGCTGTGAAAAGCAGATGATAGATGAGCTCAGATGCAGAAACGGCAACCTTGAAATAAATATATCTTCACAGGGCACTGACAGCAGAGAAATGCTGTGACCCCGGAAAGGCGGACAAAATGAAAAGAAAAATTCTTGCGGTATTGGTAGCTACAGCTCTTATAGCTTCATTATTCACTTCCTGCGACAACGGCACAGCATCGACCGCTTCGTCCTCTCAGCAGGCAAGCAGTGTATCCGATGTAACTGACAGCAGTGCTTCAGATAGCGCATCAAGCAGTGACGAAAGCAAAGACAGCTCAGACAGTGCGGAAAGCACCGACAGCAAAACTGACAGCAGCACATCGTCCGATGATACCGAAAATCAGCTCACAGCCGATGATATGTTCTCCGACCGCGACCTGTCGGGAGAATACTCCGAATGCGTTGACATAACGCTCAGCGGTTCTGCGGCAAGCTGCCCGGACAGCTCGGTAACGGTAGCAGACGGCTCAATTACTATAACGAAAGCGGGAACATATAAGCTCAGCGGCACATTCACAGGTCAAATAATCGTGAATGTGGGCGACAGCGACAAGGTACAGCTTGTTCTTGACAACGCAAGTATAACCAAAGACGGCAGTGCGGCTCTGTATGCTATAAATGCCGACAAGGTATTTGTAACGACCGTGAGCGGTACTGAAAACACACTCGCCGGCACAGGTGAATTTGCTTCATCTGATAATGAAACAAATGTTGACGGCGCTGTATTTTCAAAGTCGGATATAACATTTAACGGCAGCGGTACGCTGAATGTGACTTGTGAAAGCAAGCACGGCATTGTTACAAAGGACGATCTTAAGATAACCGGCGGAACATATAACATCACCTCCGCGTCACAGGGACTTTCCGGCAAGGACAGCGTAAGAATTGCAGGCGGCAATATAACGATCACCTCCGGCACAGACGGCATCCACAGCGAAAACGCAGATGACGCCGAAAAGGGCTATGTATATATTTCAGGCGGCACACTGAATATCACAAGCGGCAAGGACTGCATTGATGCATCGGGCACAATAGATATCAAAGACGGCACACTTACGCTTAAAGCAGGCGGCGGTTCATCGGAAAAGGCAGCAGGTGACAGTACCGAGTCTTATAAAGGCATAAAAGCCGATGGTGCTCTCACGATATCCGGCGGTACGTTAGGCATTGATACGCTTGACGATGCAATTCACAGCAATACAGATGTCACCGTATCGGGCGGAACGTTCGATATAAGCACCGGAGATGACGGCATTCATGCTGACAATAACACGGTTGTAAGCGGCGGCGAGATCAATATAGCGACCTGCTATGAGGGTCTTGAAGGTCAGACAGTAACAGTCAGCGGCGGCAAGATAACCCTCACAGCGTCAGATGACGGAATAAATGCCGCAGGCGGCGACAATCAGGGTGTCGGCGGAGGCTTCGGTCCGGACTCATTCTCGGCGGACAGCAACGCAAAGATCACAATAACAGGCGGCGAGATCCATGTCAATGCAAGCGGTGACGGACTTGACTCAAACGGCGATATTGAAATATCGGGCGGTACGGTTTATGTATACGGTCCTACAAGTGGCGGTGACGGCTCGCTTGATTATGAGAATAACGCTGTGATAACAGGCGGTACAGTGCTTATAGCAGGCTCAAGCGGTATGGCTATGAACTTCGGCTCAGAGTCAACGCAAGGCTCTATACTTGCAAGCACAGACAACGCAAGCGCAGGAACTACCGTAAAGCTCACCGATTCAAGCGGTAATGTGATCGCAGAGTTCACACCTACAGTATCGTTCCAGACAGTAGTTATAAGCACACCTGATATCACATCTGACGGAACTTACACCTTGACCATCGGCGACATCACCCGGGAAATCACAATGTCAGGCTACATCTACGGCAGCGGCATGGGCGGCGGAATGGGCGGCGGTAACCGTCCCGGCGGAAACGGCGGCTTCGGCGGAGGTGACCGACCGGATGGCAACAATCAGGGCTTCGGCGGAGGCAACCCTCCCGATATGAACGGCGGTCAGAACGGCAATATGACAGCCAACGCATGATAACAAGTTAAAGTTAATATACGCCTTACAGCGAAAACCGCCCGGACAGAAAATCCTGTCCGGGCGATTTTCGTTACACAAAAAATACAGCTGTCGAGTCCGACAGCTGTAATAATATTACTTCTTTGCAAGCTCATATGCTCTTGCCGTACAAGCTTTACAGCACTCATCAACAGTATCGGTGAGCTTGCCCTCATACAGCTTGTCAAGACCTGCAATAGTCGTTCCTCCCGGAGAAGAAACCTGCTTAATAAGCTCGTCCACCGTCATGCCCGAGTCTGTCAGCATCTTCGCAGAGCCGACAAGCGACTGTGCAAACAGCTTGAGTGCCGCATCGGCATCAATGCCTACGCTCTTGGCGTAATCTACAAAGCCTTTTGCAAACAGATAGATAAAAGCGGGAGAACTGCCGTTTACGGCGATTATTTCTTTCATCTTATTTATCGGTACTTCCTCGGCAATACCACAGCTTTCGATAACTGACTTTGCGAATGCAAATTCTTCATCGGTTACTCCGTCGGCTCTTGATATTGCGCTTGCACCGAGCCCGAGCATCATCGGAGTATTCGGCATAACGAGCACTACCTTGGCATTCGGTATTGTATGACTGCGGATAAAGTCCTCGGATATTCCCGCACAGATAGAAATAATGACCTTATTATGCGTTACTTCATCGGCGATAGTATCAAGCACACCGCCAAGCACCTGCGGCTTTACCGCAAGCAGTATGTAATCACACTTTTTGACAAGTTCACATTCACTTACACAAGGCTTAACCCCAAATGCCGAAAGTGCTCCAAGCTTTGCCGTATCCTTATCATACGCCGAAACGCTTACCTGCATATCAGATGAGCAGATACCGCGCATTATCGCACTGCCCATATTGCCTGCGCCTAAAAATCCAAGTTCAGTCATACTATATCCTCTTTTCTTGTTTCAAGCCGAACGCTTTTCTCTGAATGCCGCACGATATGCCACCATAACAGGATAAAGAACCAGCAGAAGTATGAATACCTCTATAGGCAGCATCGTCAGATTTTTAACTATTCGTGTCGCTATCTTGACCCAGAATACTTCAGGCGCAAAGTATCCCATGATAACCATTGCAACGGTATTTAAAAATACATTGCAGAAAAGGTTTACACAGAACTTTGCCATAAATATTCTGAACACCTGAAAACCGTTTGTCTTTAGCCCGCCGAAAAATGCGGTTCTGCTCGAAAAATCAAGCTTAACGGGATTTAGTCCGTACAGGAAAATGCCGTATATCACAGCACCCGCAACTTCAACCAGCGTGAATATCGGTGAAAATGCACCGGTAGGCTTTACAAGAAAGCCGATTACGTCGGTGACAATGCCTGCAAGTCCTGCCACAACAGGACCGTACAGCATACCTATAGCCGCAAGACCGACAAACGCAAAACTGATTTTCAGCGTTTCACTCGGCATGATCATAACGAATTTCAGTGCTACCGAAACACCGATAAGAAGTGCCGTTACGGTAAGGCAACGAATAGATTTCAGTTCCTCGAACGACTTTTTAAAATTACGAAAAAACGCCATATTTACCTCCTCAATGACGCAAACTTACGCGATCGCATAATGTGGGATAAATACGGCGATTATCTCTTATATGCAACAGCGAGATGCGGAAAACGTACCGCCACCTTTCAGTGTTCGTCCTGAGGACAACTCCCCGTCCCTCAGGCACTTTACGCACGTTAACCTACTCTGTCGGCTGTACCGTTAAAATTCCGGCACAGTCTTTATATAACGGAAACCCGTTATAGTCCTTTTAAAATCAGAAGCTTATCTCATTAGCGATCTTGTACAGATCGTGAGGGAATTCCTTCTTCATCTTGAGAGCTTCCTGAATGTCATAGTTGACAACTTCATTATGCTGCATACCTACTACACGATTACCGATGCCCTTTGAAAGAAGATCTACCGCATAATAACCAAGCTGGCTTGCCGCTACTCTGTCCTGAACAGTGGGGCTGCCGCCTCTCTGAACGTGACCGAGAATTGTAGCACGGCTCTCAACACCTGTTGCCTGCTCGATTTCCTTTGCGAGCTGTTCGCTTCCGCCGATACCTTCTGCAACAATAATGATGAAGTGATGCTTGCCGCTCTTCTGACCTTTGATTATCTTTGAGATAACATCGTTTACTGTATAGGGCTCTTCCTTAGTGATGATGTATGTCGCACCGCAAGCGATACCTGCATTGAGTGCGATATAGCCTGCATTTCTGCCCATGACCTCAACTACAGAGCATCTGTCGTGTGACTGTGCTGTATCACGCAGCTTGTCAACCATTTCAACAACAGTGTTCATAGCTGTGTCATAACCGATCGTGTACTCGGTCATTGAAATATCATTATCGATAGTACCGGGAACGCCTATGCTCAGGATGCCTCTTGCAGAAAGGTCAGCCGCACCTCTGAACGAGCCGTCGCCGCCTACAACAACAAGACCCTCAATACCATTCTCTTCACAGGTCTTCTTAGCCTTCTGAAGACCCTCTTCATATCTGAATTCCGCACATCTTGCCGTGTAAAGCATTGTGCCGCCTCTCTGAATTATATCAGATACACTTCTTGCATCAAGAGGGATAATATCACCGTTGATAAGTCCGTTGTATCCTCTGCGAACACCTACGACTTCCATTCCCTTTGCAATAGCAGCTCTTGTTACCGCACGGATAACGGCATTCATGCCCGGTGCATCGCCGCCGCTTGTTAAAACACCAATCTTTTTCATAATATCGTACATCCTTCCTTAGAGGTCGCCCTCCTAGATTATTTACACACATCTTAGTTTACTCCTAAAATGCAATTTAGTCAAGGGGTAAATTCATTTTTTTGACTTATTTTATAATTATATTGTTTTTGCCGCAGATCCCGCTCAGTTTTTGTATAAAATCACTGTTTAAGTCAACGGATAAGTTCGGCGGCAAAGTAATGGTTTCCCTTGTGTCGTCAAAGCATATCTTAGTAAGAGTGTTACCCTTATTTGCTCTGAGCAATGCCTTTACTGCGGGAATATTCGTATCATTCCGTGACACAAAGCGTATATACAGTGTCTTTTTCCCGCTCTGCTTTGCGCCCTGTCCGTTCATCGCTTTACGAAGCTTGTCAAGATCAGGCTCGGTTATCATATTTATCAGCAGCTTCGGATCGCCCTCGTCCTCAACCGAAACAGTCCCGTCAAAGGCATATACTTTTCCCGTTTCAAGCATAACCGAATACTGTTCATATAGCTTCGGAAACACAAGACATTCCATTTCGCCGCTCATATCCTCTATCGCCGCAAAGCACATAGTTTTATTTGATTTTGTGATATGTGTGCGCTTTGAGGTAAGCAATGCCACTATCTTTACATTTTGCTTATCCTTCGGATGCTCAAGTATATTTCCGATATTAGTGTATCCGCAGTTTCTTGCTATTTTGTAGTATGGCTCGGCAGGATGACCCGAAATATATATTCCGAGCATTTCCTTTTCGAGCGCCAGGAGCTGTGCCGCTGAATACTCGTCGGTCGGCTGTATCGGATACCCCGTCAGATTTGCTCCATCGCTGTCGCCGAACAGATCCATCTGACCTTCAATATCACGCCGTTGTGAAAGTGCGTCAAGCATCAGTTCAAATGACATCATCATTTCACGGCGGTTGTTGCCAAGTCCGTCAAGCGCACCGCATTTTATAAGCGATTCAAGCGCGCGCTTATTCATATTCTTATCCGACATTCTGTCGCAGAAGTCAAACAGCGATTTAAACGGGCGTTTATTTCTCTCCTCTATGATATCGGCTATCATATTTGCGCCGACATTCCTTATTGCAAGCATACCGAAGCGTATACCGTCCTTTTCGCATGAAAAGCCTGTTTCACTGTAGTTTACATGCGGTGGCAGGAGCTTAAGTCCGTGCTGTGCAAGGTCGCCTATATATTCTGCGGTCTTTCCGCCCCAGCCTATCACGCTTGTAAGCAGCGCCACCATATATTCCTTGTAATAATGACACCTGAGATAAGCGGTGCGATAAGCAAGTAGCGAATATGCCGCCGCATGGGATTTGTTGAACGCATAGCTGGCGAAGCTCATCATATCGTCAAATATCTCTTCTGCGACCTGCCTGTCAACGTTATTTTTTACAGCACCCTCAACGAATGTCGCACGCTCCTTTTCCATAACCTCGGGCTTTTTCTTAGCCATAGCTCTGCGGACTATATCCGCTCTGCCGAATGAATATCCCGCAAGCACACGGCATATCATCATTACCTGCTCCTGATACACGATACAGCCGTAAGTAACGTCAAGTATATCCTTTAAAAGCGGGTGCTTGTATCGTATCCTTTCGGGGTGGCGGCGATTTTCCAGATATGTCGGTATAGAGTCCATAGGACCGGGACGATACAGCGACAGCGCCGCTGTAAGATCCTCTATCGAGCATGGCTTCATACGCGATAAAAGCGAGGTCATACCCGCACTTTCAAACTGGAATATTCCGAGCGTACCTCCCGTTGACATCATATCATAGGTCGCACTGTCATTTTCGGGTATCTTTTCTATATCAAAATCGGGATCGTTTTTCTGCACAAGTTTACAGCAGTCCTGTATTACGGTCAGATAACGCAGTCCGAGAAAGTCCATTTTCAGCAGTCCGAGCCGCTCTATGGTAGTCATCGTGTACTGCGTCATAACTTCGCCCTCGCCGTTTCTGTACAGTGGTACATAATCGGCTACGGGGTCACGGGTTATAACTATACCTGCGGCGTGTATTGAGGTATTTCTCGCCATTCCCTCGATCTTCCTGGCGGTTTCTATAAGCAGACTTACCTCATTATCCGATGAAGCCAGCTTCACAAGCTCCTTTTCGCTTTTCAGCGCACCGTCAATGGTTGAGTGCATCGACATAGGAATAAGCTTTGCAACCGTATCGACCTTGCCGTAAGGCAGCCCCATTGCCCTGCCTGCATCACGGATAGCACCCCTCGCCGCCATTGTACCGAACGTGATTATCTGCGCCACATGATCCCTGCCATACTTTCTGACAACGTAATCAATTACCTCCTGCCGTCTTATATAACAGAAGTCAACGTCAAAGTCGGGCATAGTCACACGTTCGGGATTTAAGAAACGTTCGAACAGCAGATTAAATCGTATCGGGTCGATATCTGTAATCCCAAGGCAGTACGCGCAGACGCTTCCTGCGCCCGAGCCTCTGCCCGGACCTACTGCAATATCGTTTCTTTTTGCATAACCTATAAAGTCGGCTACTATAAGGAAGTAGTCGATAAAACCCATTTTCTTTATAACCGACATTTCATATTCCGCACGGTCGGACACTTCTTCCGGCACAGGGTCGCCGTAGCGTTTTTTAAGTCCTTTTCTTACCTGCCCGGTAAAATATATCTCGTTGTTCTCATATCCCTCCGCCTTGAAATACGGCAGTATTGTATGACCGAACGTGAAGGTCACATTGCACTTTTCCGCTATCTTGACGGTATTGTCATATGCAGACTGCGGAAAGCCTAGCGCTTTCATCTCATCCTCGCTTTTGAGGTAAAACTCGTCTGTCGGAAACTGCATATCACTCTTGTCGTTAAGCGTTGTATTGGTCGCTATGCAGGTAAGCACACGCTGTATATAGCTGTCGTCCTTTTCGACATAGTGCGCATCATTGGTGGCGACAAGCTGTGTACCGGTATCCCTTGCCACACGCAGAAGATACGGCAATATGCGTTCCTGCTCGCTTATACCGTGGTTTTGAAGCTCTATATAATAATCCTCACCGAATATATCCTTATATTCTTTGACAAGGCTTACAGCGTCCGCAAGTCTGCCGTCAAGCAACACCCTCGGAAGCTCTCCCGAAAGGCAGGCAGAAAGGCAGATAAGTCCGTCCGAATACCGTCTTAAAAGCTCCTTATCCACTCTCGGTTTATTGTAAAAGCCTTCGGTATATCCGATAGTAACAAGCTTTGAAAGATTTTTATATCCCTCGTTATCTTTACACAGCAGTATAAGATGGTGCGGCTTCATATCAGCTTTTGTGCTCTTGTCAAAGCGTGTTCTCGGGGCGACATACACCTCACAACCGATGATCGGCTTTATTCCGTTCTCAATGCATTCGTTATAAAAATCGACACAGCCGTACATAACGCCGTGGTCGGTCAGTGCAACGGCAGTCTGTCCCATTTCCTTTACACGCCGAACAAGCCCTCTTATACGACAAGCGCCGTCAAGAAGGCTGTATTCACTATGAACGTGTAAATGTACAAATCCGCTCACTTTTATTCTCCCCGGTTTTCTTCTCCTCTGAGTGTGTCCGCTATAAGGCTTATCTTTTTCAGCCTGTGATTGACACCGCTCCTGCTTATCGGCGGTTCAAGCATTTTCCCGATATCGCTCAGCGACAATTCAAGTGCGGTAAGACGTATCTTTGCGACCTGCAACAGCTCATCCGCCAGATACCCCTCTCCTTTTTTCTCAAATATGTAATTTATATCGTCTGCCTGCTTCTGGGCGGCGGCTATCGTCTTGTCAAGGTTTGCCGCTTCGCAGTTTACACTGCGGTTCACGTTGTTGCGCACTTCCTTATATATCTTGACATTCATTATCTCCATAGCCTGCATCATAGCCCCCATATAGGTGAGCATATCGGAGATCCTTTCGCTCTCTTTGATATAAAGAAAGCTGCTTCCCCTGCGGCTAGACAGCTTTGCCCCCATTCCGTGCTCTTCTATCATTGAAAGTAATGCTCTGCATTTGCTCTCATCGTGCAGGAAAAGCTCCAGCTGATAGCCCTTTTCGGGGTTTGCCACTATTCCGCATACAAGAAATATCCCTCTGAGATACACGCCGAACGCGTCATCTCCCGAGCAGTCGGGCACAGGATAAGCATACCCCTTATCGGCAAGCGTCACCGTATACAGAGTCTTTCCTCTGAAAGTGCTCTCGCCTGTGTCATATCTGACACCGACAGCCCCGAACGCATCTGCGATGCAGTCCGCGGTTTTCTTGTTTTCCGTATTAAAAAAACAGCCGTCGCCGTCTTCCGTCATGGCGAATGCCGCGCCCTTGGACAAAAGCTCAAGCTGTTTTCTGCTGTGTTCCGCCTTGCACAGCTCGTTTTTTACATCGGCGGCGAATGACATTCGGATCGCTCCTTTATTTTACTTTGCAAAATTACAATAATCCTCGGTTATAACCGGATCAGGTTTTGCGGTAAGCTCGTTATCAACTCTGCACAAAGGATAAAACTCAGCATAAAGCCGCTTTGTACCCTGATATCTGTTACCGGATACATTCTTTATGCCGTATATCTCCTTTATGCTGTACGGCAGATCGAAGAGTGACGCTCTCGTTGCTATTACATAATAATTATCGGTATTCTTTACAGCTCTTGCAAAGTCCTCCGATGCCACAAACTTATCACCCTCGTCAATGAACACGATACTGTCATGTATCATCGCAAGGTTTTCCTGCCAACGTATGCCTGTAAGCACCGTACACTGTTTTTTACTCTGCACCGTAACGCCGCTTGCTTCGCCGTTTTCCTGATATGCCGCTATCATATCTATAAGCGTAGTCTTTCCCGTTGCGCTGTCACCGCGCAATATAGTGATATTTCTCAATACTGTGAACTTATACTGAATACGTCGGCTTTTTACGGTAATATTATACTTCCCTTTCACTGCTTCACCGCCTTACAGATACATTCCTGCATTCAGCACATATTCCTTCATATTATGAACAGTCTTACCGTTGTTGAGTATCTTTATCTCAAACGGCTTATCACCGAAATTCATAATATGCCTGAGATTTATAATTATATCCCTGTCGGCTTTCTGTGCTATTTTCAGTATCCATTTTGCGCAATTGTCGCCGCAGGTTGAAGCATTGAAAATTTTGGTATTATCGTGACGGATAAGCAGCAGTGTTTTAAGTCCGCCCGAGATCTTTGTTACCGGAATAACGCCCAGCGCTTTGCTGTCTACAGCATTTGAACTCAGCACCACAGCCTTGTCCACGCTCTTTATCATTTTAACCGAAAGCTCATCGGTAAGCCAGTTGTCAAGATATGTGTTATCAAAATACATACTGGTGTTATAGACGTATTTCTTCCCCATATCTTCGGGCATTTCCCCGAAAATAATACACAGCATACCGTTCACCTCCGCTGAAATTTTCTCTTCCCTTTACTTCTTATCCTTATTTACATCTCTGTGAAGCACCCTTGCTTTAAGATGATTTTTACTGAGATGCTCGCACATATTCTCCGCAAATGTTGCACTGCGGTGCTTGCCGCCGGTACAGCCGAAAGCTATAACGAGCTGGCTCTTGCCCTCATGCAGATACTGCGGAATAAGAAAATCAATAAGATCAAACAGCTTTATCTGTAAAGTCTGCGAACTTTCAAAGCTCATTACATAATCCCTGACCTCTTTATCAAGCCCGGTTTTTTCCTTAAGCTCGGGTATGTAGTAGGGATTAGGCAGACAGCGCACATCAAAAACAAGATCTGCCTCATTCGGAACACCGTACTTGAAGCCAAACGAGATACAGCTTATCGTCATACTGTCTGACGGCGTATCAAGAAAGATATTGAGTACGTTTTCTTTCAGCGTTGAGGTCGACATAAGACTCGTATCAATATAGTAATCGGCTTGCTCGTGCAACGGCTCGAGTATCTCTCTTTCAACATCGATAGCCTTATCGATATCACCGTCAGCAACATCAAACAGCGGGTGCTTACGCCGTGTTTCCTTATATCGCTGTCTTACCACATGATGGTTTGCGTCCACATATAAAAGCTTTACATCAAGTCCGCGCTTTTTAAGCTCTTCAATAGTATCGCTTAGATTAAGAAACATAGTTCCGCCGCGGATATCGGTAACTATAGCCACCTTTGATATATCCTCGTTTTCCTCACATATCTCGGCAAATTTCGGTATCAGCTGGGGTGGCATATTATCTATACAGAAATAGCCGATATCCTCCATTACATTTACCGCACAGGATTTGCCTGCACCTGAAATACCCGTTACTATAACAAATTCGGTTTTCATTTGTGTTCCTTTCCCTGCGCCCTTTTATCTGTTTAATGAATAATGAATAATGAATAATGAAAAATGAATAATTTTGGTGTGCCGCTTTGTTTGCTTACCCGGATAACTCTTGATAAACCATAAGCTTTTCTCACCCGGTACACATATCTCAGGCACTTATTAAAAATTTTCACTTCATTATAAGCACTTCGCATTCAAGCATTACGCCTGTCTGCTCTTTCACCTTTTGTTTTACCGTATCGACAACGCCGGATACGTCCGTCATCGAATAATGAATGATGAATAATGAATAATTTTGGTGTGCCGCTTTGTTTGCTTACCCGGATAACTCTGGGTAAACCGTAAGCTTATCTAACCCGGTACACATATCTCAGGCACTTATTAAAAATTTTCACTTCATTATAAGCACTTCGCATTCAAGCATTACGCCTGTCTGCTCTTTCACCTTTTGTTTTACCGTATCGACAACGCCCATAACATCGTCAAATGTCGCATTGTCCTTGTTTATAACAAACCCGCTGTGCTTTGTGCTGACCTCAGCCCCTCCGCAGGCAGTTCCTTTAAGTCCGCAGACTTCGATAAGCCTTGCGGCAAAGTCGCCCTCAGGACGCTTGAAGGTACTCCCCGCACTTGGATATTCAAGCGGCTGTTTATCCTTCCTGCGCTCCATCAGCGTATCCATACGGTCTTTTATCTTACTGCGCTCACCCTTTGCAAGCTTCATCTTTACAGATGTTATGCAAAGCTCACGCTCCGAGAAAAAGCTGTGTCTGTAGGACAGCTCCATTTTTTCGAGCGGTATTTCCTTTATGTTGCCTTTCTCGTCAATATAACGGCAGGATACAACAACATCTTTCATCTCGCCGCCGTACGCGCCTGCGTTCATAAATACCGCACCGCCGACAGAACCCGGTATGCCGTATGCAAACTCAAGCCCCGTAAGCTCGTTTTCAAGTGCCACCGTACAGACAGCCGCAAGCGACGCACCCGCATTGCACTCGATAATATCGCCCTTTACCCTTACCGAACCGAAATCACTGCCGATAAGCAATACAGCTCCGTGAAGTCCCTCGTCCGACACAAGAATATTGCTTCCTCTGCCGACAACATAGTACCTGATGTCATTCTCACGGCACAGCTTTATAAGCTCGCACAACAGTGCCTCACAGTTTATCTTTATCATCACATCACACGGTCCGCCTATGCGAAACGAGGTGTGAGTCTTCATAGGTTCATTTCTGAGCACGACCGCGCCGTATTTTCCGGCAGTCTGCTCCAATATGCTGTAATCGTTCAAAGCATACTCCTTGCAAATTTATTTTTTGCGATTTTTGCCAAATAAACTTCCCCTGTTATGAGCCTATCTTAGTCTTTCAGTCTGTAGAGGTTCGCCGCACCGACTATTCCCGCATCATTTCCGAGCTTGCATATACCGAGGACGGTTGAACGCTCCGGATTTATGCAGTAGCTCTCGCGCTTGATATACTCTTCAAGCGGCTTTGTAAGGTAATCGCCCTCCTTGCAGATACCACCGCCGATAAGCAGCATTTCAGGCTGGAATGTATTCACAACATTTGTAAGTCCGCAGCCGAGATAATTCAGATACTCGTCAACTACAGCCTTACCGCTCTTGTCGCCCGCTCTCATAGCGTCAAACGCCGTCTTGCCGTCAACCTTGTCAAAGCTGCCCGCAATGCTCCACATTGCACTGTCCTTATCCTCTTCCATAGCCTTCTTTGTGGCTGTTATAAGTGCAGTAGCCGAGCTATACGCCTCAAAACAGCCCTTTCTGCCGCAGTTGCACTGTCTGCCGTTGTATTCAATTACAACATGACCGAGCTCCGCGCCGCAGAAGTTGAAGCCTGTGTATATCCTGCCGCCAATGATGATACCGCCGCCGACACCCGTGCCGAGCGTGATTACGACAACGTCTTTATATCCCCTTGCCGCACCGCCGAGAACCTCACCGTATGCCGCAACGTTAGCGTCATTTTCAACATAAATATCAGTACCGAGGCGTTCTCTGAGCAGTCCGCCGAGGTTTGTGTTATTGAAGCCGAGGTTGCACGAATAAAGCACAACTCCTGTGTTTCTGTCCGCAACACCGGGAGTACCGATACCGATACTGTTGATATCCTTTACATCGATACCCGCTTCCTTACAGGCAAGCTCAACACCCTTTGCTATGCTGTCCGCAATTTCTTCTGCGGGACGCGGCAGTGCCGTCTTAATATTCGACTTGCCTACGATCTTAAAATCATCGTCTACTACTCCGACCTTTATGTTTGTTCCGCCAAGGTCAATTCCTATGTTGTACATTATGTTATATTTCCTTCCGATATTTAATATATTCCTTGCTTTTTATGCTTATTCGCCGTCAGTCTTCATCAGGCTCGATTTCAGCGTTTGTCTTTATCCCCTTGCTTTTAAGGAAATTTTCAAAGCGTTCAAGATCCGCATTGACTATCAGCTCTTCGGGGAAACCGATATCCTTTAATAGCGCCTCTGCCTTTTTGAACGCGCCTATTTTACTGCAAAAATGTGCATCGGAGTTGACCATCACATAACAGCCGTTCTTTGCACAGGTCGGCAATATGATATCGTGCAGGCGCTGTATAGAGGTCTGACTTCTGAAACGGCTTACGTTGAATTCCATGGCAACGTTCTTTTCTTTGCACGCTTTTGTCACCGCATCATAATCATACGGATAATCCGCAGTTTCGGTGTGTCCGAGAACGCACACCTTCGGGTTATCCATAACCTTTAAATATGCGTTTGTATGTTGCTCCGCAGTGCCGGGTATTATGCAAGGATTATGCATTGATGCATTTATCCATTCAACATTGTAATAAATATTATCATCTATGTCAAGTTCGCCGTCATAACCGATAAGATCAGCTTCAACGCCCTTTATTATACGCACTCCTGACAGGAAATGCGGTATGACGCCCATATTGCAGAAATGCCATATATGCGGCGAGTCCTCCATATTTATACAATGATCTGTCATACCGAGATAGCTCAGCCCCGCCTTTGCGGCTGAAGCGGCATTCTCGGTGATAGTCGAGTATGCGTGATCCGATGCCAACGTATGAGTGTGCATATCAGCAACGAATTTCATTTTAAGGTCATATCCTTTCTTTTATTTGTTCTTACACTTTTATTTATCTTTATATTTCTCTTTTTATCAGCCCATGCTCTTTACAGTGTCACTGCTCTCCATATCAAGACCGAGATTGTCAAGCAGCTCCTGTGCGGCGTTGTAGCCCATCTTTTTCTGTCTGTTGTTCATCGCCGCAACTTCGAGTATAACGGCAAGGTTACGTCCGGGCTTTACCGGGATAGTAAGCGAGGGAACTTTTACACCGAGGATTGAAACATAGTGGTTGTCAACACCCATTCTGTCATATACCTTTTCAGGATTCCACAGCTCAAGCTCAACTACCATATCTATCTTTTCGCTTACCTTAACAGCACCCATACCGAAAAGCTGTCTTGCATTGATAATGCCGATACCTCTCAGCTCCATAAAGTGACGGATATTGTCGGGCGAACTGCCTACAAGCGTAATATTCGATGCTTTCCTTATTTCGACTGCATCATCGGCCACAAGTCTGTGTCCGCGCTTTACAAGCTCTATAGCCGTTTCGCTCTTACCTACTCCGCTCTCACCGAGGATAAGCATACCTTCGCCGTATACCTCGATAAGAACGCCGTGACGCGTAATTCTCGGAGCAAGCTGCAAGCTTAAATACGCAACGAGCTTTGAAGTAAATGTAGATGTGCTCTCTTCACTTCTTAAAAGCGGGATATCAAGCTCCTTTGAAAGCTCGCGCATTTCGGGCATTATCTCCATTCCTCTTGATACTACCACAGCCGCAGGCTGTTCACTGAAGAATTTTTTAATCCTCTGTGCTCTTATCTCTGCTCCGCACTGTTCAAGATACGCGGTTTCCGCCTTGCCTATTATCTGTATTCTGCCCTTATCAAAATATTCATAAAATCCTGCGAGCTGAAGTCCCGGACGGTTTACATCGATATTTGAAATGAATATCTTTGCAGGATCCTGCGGTGTGTGGATAACCTCAAGCTTGCACTCGTCGATTATTGCTTGTAGCGATACGGTAAATTCCTGTGCCATACTGTTCCTCTTTCTTGTGAATTTTGTATTCCCCGGGCATAACTGCCCTATCATATCAATTATACTACATTGCCGCTTCTAATGCAAGCTTTTTTGAAAGCACGCTGTCCGGCACGCTTTTTATTATTTTACCACCGTTTAGCGGTGATATTACACAGAAAAAGGCGGCAGTCCCCACGACCGCCGCCTCAATTATCAGAAATTTATAACCCCTAAATGCTCCAGCAGAATTTTAGTACCGATAAGTATAAGAATAATACCTCCCGCAAGCTCCGCCTTTGACTTGTACTTCGTACCGAATACATTTCCCACCTTAAGTCCTGTCACAGAAAGGATAAATGTAGTAGCACCGATAAACAGCACAGCCGCAACTATATTTACATCGGGGAGCAGCGCAAACGTAATACCCACCGCAAGTGCGTCAATACTTGTCGCTATAGCGAGCAGCAGCATAGTTTTGAAGCTGAACGATGCGTCGAGCTTCTCCTCGTCCTTTGACAGCGCCTCTCTTATCATATTTCCGCCGATAAAACACAGCAGTACAAATGCTATCCAGTGGTCGACCGCAGTGATATACTGCTCAAATGTCGAGCCGAGCAGATAGCCGATCGTCGGCATTATCGCCTGAAATCCGCCGAACCACGCACCGATAATAAGATAGTGCTTCGCTTTAAGCTGCCGCTCGGACAGCCCCTTACAGACGCTCACCGCAAATGCGTCCATTGACAGACCCACAGCAATAAGGAATAATTCCAAAAGTCCCATAATTTGTCCTCCGATATAATATATGATATGTGGACACTTATCCGAAAATACGCAATAAAAAAAGACCCAAGTACAGTTATCCTGTACTCAAGTCTCAACAATTAAGACAAACCAGACAGTAAAGCTCTGTCAGCATGTTGACTTGTCACGATATTTCGCCGTCTACTCCCTTAAGTTACGAGTATTATATCATAAAATCAAGTCGGTGTCAACCGGCTCGGCGGTACGCCGTCTTTAGCCTGCCAATAAAAGCTTTTATGTTAATTGTTCTCAGACAAGCGGCGTACCGCAAACCGGGTGCCGGCTGAAGACTTTGAAAATGTATTTTCAAAGTATCTTTCAGATGAGTCCAATATAATTTACATAGACTGTTCATTAAATCTGCCCGTGAAAAGGCGGATCTCTTTTTATATTTTCATCTCATCATTTCGCCGTAGTGATAAACGGATTAATAGCCGCGGCAACTGCAGAAGCAGGCATTGTCTGAAGCCATATTCTACCGGGTCCCGTCACCTTTGTATTGAAGAAGCCCTCGCCGCCGAACAGCTTGTTGCCTATTCCCTTTACGCTCTCGATATCTATCGAAACACCTTCAGTCATAGCCGCAAGATATCCCGTGTCAACAAGCATGGACTGTCCCGCCTGAAGATCATATGTAATTACCGAGCCGTCAATTTCAAGGAACACCATACCGCTGCCCTCGAACCTCTGCATTATGAAGCCCTCGCCGCCGAAAAAGCCGCTTCCGAGCTTTCTTTGGAAATGTATGCTCATATTGACGCTCATCTCCGCCGCAAGGAATGCGCTCTTCTGCGCTATAACAGCGCCCTGCGACACGTCCATTGCCAGTATCTCACCGGGAAAGCTTGACGCAAAAGCGATCTGACCGGGTGCGCCCTGTGCAGTGTATATATTCTGGAACATCGACTCACCCGAGAACATTCTCGACATTGCCTTGCCGAAACTGCCGCCCGCATTCGTTGACATCTGCATATTCGGTGTCATCCAGCTCATACCGCCCTTTTCGGTATACATTGATTCTCCCGCACCGACATTGCATATTACAACAGGCAGCGGTGTACCTTTGATCTCATATTGCATAAAATTACCTCCGAAAAATTGATTATCATTATTTTACCATAATTGTTTTGAAATATCAAGTAGTTTTATTCAATTCCAATAATTTCTCCCTGAAACGGAATAAAACTATTGCCGTTTCGTACAAAATATGTTATACTTAGTACTATTAAATTCAACGTTTTCCGCGAAAGGAGCATATCTATGAATATAAAGATCACCGCAGACAGCACCTGCGACCTCTCAAATGAGCTGGTTGAAAAGTACGGTATTACAATTCTTCCGCTTTACATTATCAAGGATGGCAAATCCTACAAGGACGGACTTGAGATCACCCCGAAGGATATTTTCGACCATGTAAAAGCAGGAGGTGCATTGACTTCTACCGCCGCAGTAAACGTAGCGGATTATATCGAAGCATTCACGCCTCTCAGCAAGGAATACGATGCAGTCATCCATGTTGATATCAGCGCCGAATTTTCAAGCTGTTACCAGAACGCCTGCATTGCCGCTGAAAATTTCGACAATGTCTATATCATAGACAGCCGCAACCTTTCAACAGGCAGCGGACTTATAGTGCTCAGGGCTGCAGAGATGGCTCAGGCAGGCGAAGCTCCCAAGGATATCGTAAAGGCTTTGAACGCTCTTACATCAAAGGTAGAAGCAAGCTTTGTAATAGAAAAGCTGGATTTTCTGCGTAAAGGCGGCAGATGCTCTACACTTGCGGCACTGGGCGCTAACCTTCTTTCGCTCCGTCCCTGCATAGAAGTAAAGGACGGCAAGATGGGTGTTGGCAAGAAGTACAGAGGTAAATATTCCGCCTGCATAGAAAAATATATCACCGAGCGCCTGTCAGACAGAGATGATATTGATTACAAGCGCATATTCATCACCCACTCACCCAGCGATAAAGAAATAATCGATATAGCCCACAAGGCAGTGAAAAAGCTCGGAAAGTTTGAAGAGATACTTGAAACAGATGCCGGCTGTACAGTTTGCAGTCACTGCGGGCCGAACACTCTCGGCGTACTTTTCATAAGAAAGTGATCCTTTTTTTCCCGCGAAACAAAATTTGAATAAATATTCTCCTTTTCTTCGGTTACAATAATGGTAACTAAAGCAAAGGAGATTTTTTATGCAATTATCCGATTCAAAAACACTTGAAAATCTGAAAACCGCATTTGCAAACGAAGCGGCGGCAATGGTACGCTATGAGATATACGCCGACAAGGCAAAGTCCGACGGCGACGAGGAAATATCACAGGTATTCCGCACCACAGCAAAAAACGAAAGAGCTCATGCAGAGCTTTGGTTCGGACTTATTTTCGGAGGTATCCCGAAAACCGCCGAAGCACTTGAAAAAGCCGCTCACGGCGAAAACTACGAATGGACGCAGATGTATAAGGAATATGCCGAAACCGCAAGGCAGGAGAAGCTCGACAATATAGCAGATCTGTTTGAGCGCGTAGGCGCTATAGAAAAAGACCACGAAAGCCGTTTCAACACATTTGCACAAATGCTCTCGGACGGAAGCATACGCTCCTCTTCGGGTGAAACAGTATGGCTGTGCCGCAACTGCGGTCATATACACTGCGGCAGTACTCCTCCCGAATACTGTCCGGTCTGCCGCAGACCCCAAGGCTATTTTCAGCGAAAGGAAGACAGCAGATTATCATAGCCTATGAAAAAGATAGCTTTTTTCGACACAAAATCATATGACAAAGCGTCATTCGATAATGTCAATACGGGATATGAGATGATATACATCGAATCAAAGCTGAACTGCCGCACCGCGGTAATGGCTAATGGGTGCGAAGCGGTCTGTGCATTTGTCAATGACGATATCGACAGCAGAACCATTGATGCGCTGTGTGACGGCGGCACAAAGATAATAGCGATGCGAAGTGCGGGCTGCAGCAACATTGACCTGAAAGCGGCGCAGAACAGGATAAAGATAGTAAGAGTACCCGCCTACTCTCCTTATGCTGTTGCAGAGCATACAATGGCACTGCTCCTTTCCCTGAACAGAAAGATACACCGCGCCTATATCCGTGTGCGTGACTTCAATTTCAATATAGCGGGCTTCACAGGCTTTGACCTGCACGGAAAGACCGCAGGCGTTATCGGTACAGGTAAGATAGGCAGAGCATTTATAGATATCTGCCACGGCTTCGGTATGGACGTGCTGGCATATGACCCATACCCTGCAAAGAATGTCGATTTTATCTACACCGACCTTGATACTCTGTACGCCAACAGTGATGTAATATCGCTCCACTGCCCGCTCACCGACAAGAACAGGCGTATGCTTGACAAAAACGCTTTTTCAAAGATGAAAAATGACGTATTTATAATCAACACCTCAAGAGGTGCGCTTATCGACAGCACTGCCCTGCTTGACGCACTGAACAGCGGAAAGATAAGAGGTGCGGGTCTTGACGTATACGAGGAAGAGGGCGACTTCTTCTTTGAGGATATGTCAGATACGATAATCAAGGACGATGTGCTCGCCCTGCTTATCTCCCGCCCGAATGTACTGCTCACTTCTCATCAGGCTTTTCTCACCCGCGAAGCGCTCTTCAATATCGCAGTAACCACGTTTGAAAACCTTGATGCTTTCTTTGCGGGCAAACCGCTTGTTAACGAAGTAAAAATAAAGTAACACTAACCGATGGAGGTAAAACAATGACTAACGAGATGTTTTGTTTTCAGTGTCAGCAGACTGCACATAACGAAAAATGCAGCGGTAAGGCAGGTGTCTGCGGCAAGAAAAGCGATACCGCAAAGGCGCAGGACGAGCTTATCGGCGCGCTTATAGGGCTTGCTAAGGCGGCAGAGTACGGCACGCCTACCGACAGTACCGACCGCCTTGTATTAAAAGGTCTGTTCACAACCATAACTAACGTAAGCTTCAATACCCATACGGTAAAGGAGCTTACAGCCGAGGTCAAGGACGAAAAGCGCAGGATATATAAAAGCCACGTTGACGACTATGAGCTTTCAAGGCTGTGGGACGCTGTCGATGATATCCGTTCGCTGAAATCGCTTATCCTGTTCGGTATCAAAGGTATGGCGGCATACGCTTATCACGCGCTTGCGCTCGGTAAAACAGACAGCGAGGTAAACTCTTTCTTCTACACGGCACTCAGAGCGATAGAGAGCGAAAACGATCCAGACAAGCTGTTAAGATTGGTTCTTAAAACAGGTGAGGTCAATTTTAAATGTATGGCTCTGCTCGACAGTGCAAACACCGAAAGCTACGGAGATCCCGTACCGACCGTTGTTCCGCTGACGATAGAAAAAGGACCTTTTATAGTTGTCAGCGGTCATGATATGCACGATATGGAGCTGTTGCTCCGGCAAACCGAGGGCAAGGGCATAAACATCTACACCCACAGCGAAATGCTCCCCGCCCACGGCTATCCCGAGCTTAAAAAGTATAAGCATTTAAAAGGCAACTTCGGCACAGGCTGGCAAAATCAGCAGTCTGAGTTCCACAACATTCCCGCCCCGATACTGTTCACCACAAACTGCATTATGCCGGTAAGACAGAGCTACAGCGACAGAGTGTTCACGACCTCTGTCGTATCTTACCCCGAGCTTGTCCACATAGGTGACGACAAGGATTTTTCACCCGTTATAGCAAAGGCGCTTGAATGCGGCGGCTATGACGAGGATAAGGAAATGACAGGTATGAACGGCGGTCACACTGTTATGACGGGCTTTGCGCATAATGCCGTATTGTCAAGAGCCGATGAGATAGTAGCACTTGTAAAGCAGGGTAAGATAAAGCACTTTTTCCTTATCGGCGGCTGTGACGGTGCAAGCCCGAGCAGAAGCTACTATACCGACTTTGCAAAGGCGACCCCGCCCGATACACTTATTTTAACGCTTGCCTGCGGAAAGTACCGTATAAACGACCTTGATCTCGGTACGATAGACGGAATACCGAGGATACTCGACTGCGGACAATGCAACGATGCCTATAGTGCAATAAGGATAGCGCTTGCGCTTGCCGATGCTTTCGGCTGTTCGGTAAACGATTTACCGCTGACGCTTGTTCTGTCATGGTATGAGCAGAAAGCTGTCTGCATACTGCTTACTCTCCTGTACCTCGGGATAAAGAATATTTTTCTCGGTCCTACTCTTCCCGCGTTCGTTTCACCCGGTGTTCTTGATGTACTTGTAAAGAATTACGGCATCACGCCTACCGATACTCCCGAAAGCGACCTTAACAAAGCGCTCAGCAGAAAATAATCACACAAAAATATAAAATTAGCCACATTATAGATATTGCATTTTAGCTTTCGCTGTTATAATTAAGTCACAAACGTAAAATGCAGGGGTGACCCTGCCGGAAACTTTAATTATGACGGAGGAAAACTATGAGAAACTTTGACGGATTTTATAAAGGCATCGACCTCGGCGGTTGGATATCCCAGTGCGGCAAGAATTATAATGATGAGCACTATTCGACATTCATCACCGAAAAGGATATCGAAAAGATAGCTACAATGGGACTTGATCACGTCCGTATGCCTGTAGATTACAATGTTATCCAGACGGATGACGGCGAAATCATCGAAAGCGGAATGGCTTATATCGAAAGCTGTGTGAATTGGTGCAAAAAGCACGGTCTTAACATTGTGATCGACCTGCATAAGACCTGCGGTTTCATTTTTGATGACCCTGATTACTGCGGTTTTTTCACAAATGAAAAATTACAGGATCAGTTTGTTTACCTGTGGCAGGAGATAGCAAAGCGCTACGGCAACGATGAGCACATAGCCTTAGAACTGCTCAACGAGATTACAAGTGCAGACTTTGCCGACCCGTGGAACAAGATAGCAAGCCGTACTGTTAAAGAGATACGAAAGATCGCACCCGACACAAAGATAGTTATCGGCGGTATTTTCAATTCCAGCATTCACGGACTGACTCTTCTTGATATTCCGTGGGACGAAAACATCGTGCTGACCTTCCACTGCTACAGCCCTCTTATTTTCACACATCAGGGTGCATCATGGATCGACAGGCTTGACCTTTCCTACCGCACGACTTTCCCCGATACGGTCGAGAAACTGAGTGCCGACAGCGAAAAGTATTTCGGCAATGATTATGCTTCTGACTTTGACGGCGTTTCAGGTATGATAGACAGCGGTTTCTTTGTAAAGATGTTCGGCGATGCCATAAAGGTTGCCGAAAAGCTGGATCTTCCTCTTTACTGCGGTGAATACGGAGTTATCGATCAGGCTGATACCGAGGGTACTCTGAACTGGTTCAGAATGATAAACGAAGCCTTTGAAAAGTATCACATCGCCCGTGCGGTATGGTCGTACAAGGAAATGGATTTCGGAATAACAGACGCACACTATGCGCCGATTTACGATGAGCTTATAAAGGTGCTGTAAACTATAAATGATAAAAAGGGGTTGTAACACAGCCCCTTAAATTCATATATTCCTTATCAAGCCCCGCACAGCTATATGCAGTCACCCTTTCAACAACCTTTCCCTTTCGCGGTAGTCAGGCATGAATTTTGCAAGCTCCGCATAAAACCGTGCACTGTGATTTGCCTGCAAGAAGTGCGTAAACTCGTGTGCGACTACATATTCCGCGGCGGCAAGCGAATATTCCGTCAGATGAACATTGAATGTGAGTATCCCCTTTGACGGTATACAGCTCCCCCACCTTGAATGCATATCCTTCACCTTTATCACGGGAAATTTAATTCCGAGCGAGCGGTAGTATTCATCATATGCCGCCTTGCACAGCAGTGTCATTATCTCAAAACACTGTGCCTTTAGCCAAGTAATGTACACCTTATATTTAAGCTCATAGTTGTCGGTATCCGTTACCGACAGCGTTATATTTCCGTCCTTATCCGTGACAAAATTATGTGTTGCCTTGACTACATACAGCGTGCGCTCTCTCCCGAGTATCGGAAGCTTCTCCCCGCTCACAAACTGTATTTTGCTCCCGGTATCACGCTTGCTATACTTATCAATCGCCGACAGGATAAAGTCCGCCTTTTCCCTTATAAAGCGCTCAATTACAGCGATAGTAACGGCATTTGACGCCGAAACGTGCACCGAGCCGTCAGGCTTTATCCTGAGATTTATATTTTTCACTTTCTTGCGGGTAAGCTCATAGACGATCTTCTTGTCACCGACTGTTACAGTGTGGATTACACTGCGGTTAGCGCCTGCTGTCACAGATTTTTCTCCTCTCTTATAAACGGCTCATTTACTGTCATATCTGTAAGCGATCCATATACTTTCGGGCGGCGGAATGCATTGCCGTGTACTTCTCTGCGGCGGTACTCCCGCATATCATCTATAGGGAAATCGGCAATGTATATGCCCTCGCGCTCGCCCGCCTCTATCACCAGAGTATCTCTTCCGCCGCTGCCATCAACTCTGTATGCTATGCCGTCAAAAGCGGTAGAATGACCGTTGCAGTCCGGCTTGCCATAAGGATAATTTACCGTAGCAATGCCCGTCATATTCTCATATGCCCTCGCCCTGAGCTGTGATATACGGTTTATTTCCATAGGACAGGCATTCGGTACGAGTATCAGCTCCGCACCTTTCAGCATAAGTATTCTTGCGCTTTCGGGAAATTCCCTGTCATAGCATATCATCGCCCCGACCGTTACTTTCCCGCTCTTTGTGTCAAGCTCAGCAGTGAAAAACTCATCTCCGTGTGACAACACTCTTTCATCTCCGAAGTCGCAGGTGTGTACCTTATAATAAGTGAACTTTTCCGCTCCGTACCTGTCAAACAGTGTCATCGCATTGAAAGGCGCTTTGTCACCGTTTTCCGCAAGATATGTCGCCGCCACTGCTATATCGTTGTCAACAGCCGCCTTTCTGAATGCGTCCGTGTAACTGCTGTCCTTGCTTACTGTAAGCTCACACAGTGCTTTTTTGTCCTGTGGAAAATCATATCCGCAGCTCCACATTTCCGGGAAAAGCGCAATATCTGCTCCCATCCTTGCAGCTTTTTCAACCGCCTCTATCCCCTTTTCAATATTACCCTGTAAATTTCCTTCCGGATCAAGCTGCAACAGCGCTACCTTTATACTATTCATATATATACTCCCTAATGATTATGTTTTCATCTGATAAAAACAATTGCATTTCCCGAGCCTTTGTCAACTGCTTTTATATCCGTTTTACCAATACCGATTATACTACAAAAAACACATAAAATGCAACCACCGGTACACAGCAAAGTATACCGGTGGTATATACCATATTTTATTGATTACTCTGCAGGGTCAACCGCCTCGTCTGCGCTGTCCTCATCATCGGTCGCATACTTTGTGTATACAGAACATACCTTTGATGTCTTCTTTATACCATACTCGCCCTCAACCAGTGGCTTGCCCCAGTCGGATGTCAGGTCAACGCCCGCCCAGTCGCGCGAAACGTCAAGATAGCTTACATCATCACCGTTACCCTTCCACGACCACGCAAGATATCCGACATTCTTCTCTGTCGAGTACTGCATTATCGTTTCAAAGTCGACCTTACCGTCTGTATGGTTCCAGCCGAACTCCCCTATCAGCAGACAAAGATTCTTCTTTTGAGCCGTATCGATAGTGTTCTTGATTATCTTCTCGTTCTTGCCGGCAGCACCATACATATGCACCGCAAACATTGTGTTTGCGTCCTTATCGGCTTTCAGTATCTCCTCACCATAATTCAGAACACTGTCCGCACACTGTCCCCAGCCTGCGCTGTCGACTACAAGAGTATTCTCAATGCCCGCATCTCTCAGCTTCTTTACCGCATCGATATAGGCATCACGCCATACTTCAAGCTTATCATATTTGCCGTACCACTCGTTGGCTATATTGACAAGAACATAAGCCTTATTTTCGTTCAGCAGCTCCTTCATGCCTATCCAGTAATCAACTGCATTATTAAGGAAAGAAACATCGTCCTTACCGGCACCGTCATGTATTTCAAGCACTGCCACAAGTTGATTTTTCTTGCATTTCCTTATAAGGCTCTTCAGCTCCGCTCTTGTCACCTTGTCCCACTGATCGCCGTCGGACAGTACAAGACGAACCGTATTTGAACCTACATATTTAATGCCCTCTATCGCGTTATCCGTATCACTCTTGAACCATGCATAAGCGTGGTTCACACCGCGCATCACAAACTCTTCGCCATAGCCGTCGATAAGCTTTGTGCCTTCAACTCTGAAACCGTCCGGTGCGGGAACTTCCGGTACGGAACTTACAGTATCCGAAGATGTCTGCTGTTCACTGCTTTCCTGTACGGGTTCGCTGCTGCAACCCGCAATAAACACGCACATTACCGCACATAATAGTATTGCTGTTATCTTTTTCATTGCTGTTTCCTTTCCACATGATCTTTATTGACTTCAAAAAACATAAATATTATACTATACATCGTTTCAAATGTCAATCTCAACTAATGGATCGGATATGTTTTTTATGCATAACACGTTATGCAGCCGATGCAACCGTATTCTTAAGTATCTTAATACTATATGAGATTATTCTCCAAACTCCGAATTACGTTCAGGCTCGTCTGTCGTAAACGTCAATAAATAAAGCCATCGGACGTTATAAGCCGATGTTTTGTCTGCCTCTTGCCTGTTTTACGAAAATCGTCTGCGTTGCCGCAAGTAAAACGGACAAATTTAAAAATATGTCTTGACATCAGCGGACGATTAAGGTATAATATTAAATTGCATAGGCGCAAGACAGACACATATCGGTGTCAAGTATTAACAGGAGGAAGAAAGAAATGAAAAGAACATACCAGCCTAAGAAGCTCCAGAGACAGAAAGAACACGGTTTCAGAAAAAGAATGTCTACAAGAAACGGACGTAAGGTTCTTGCAAGAAGACGTGCAAAGGGCAGAAAGCACTTAAGCTACTGATTCAGTCAATGAGTGAGTACGCAAAGAGATACGTCTGCATAAAAAAGGACAGGGAGTTCAAATTTCTGTTCAGAAAAGGCAACAGTGTCGTTACCGATGCATTCGTATGCTACGCAAGGGAAAGCAAGAGGCGGGTAAACCGCATAGGGATCGTTACAGGTAAGAAGGTCGGCAACGCAGTAAAGCGTAGCCGTGCCAGAAGAGTCATCAGAGAAGCGTTCCGCCTTATTGACCCCCTGCTCCGCGAAAAAACGCAAAAAAGATACGACTTTATTTTCGTGGCAAGAGCAAAGACTCCTGCTATGAAATCAACACAGGTATACAGGCAGATGGAAAACAAACTGCTTAAAAGATATGCCGCGCAGGAAAATAAAGCTCCTGCGGAAATTCAAAAAATAAAATGAAATATGTACTTTTATTTTTCGTAAAGATATACAGAATGACTTTGTCAAAATGGCTGCCTCGTTGTTGCCGCTTTACTCCGAGCTGTTCGGAATATGCGATGATCGCACTCCGCCGCTTCGGTGCGGTAAAGGGCAGCTATTTGGCTATACGGAGAATTATCAGATGCAACCCTTTTTCCAAGGGCGGCTATGACTATGTACCCGAACAATTTTATTTTTTTAAAAGGAACAAGCCGCAACATCGGCACGACTAACGGAGGGTGATTTCCATAGATTTCTTATACACCATAATCGGTACGCCTCTCGGCTACATCATGTGGCCTATTTATCTTCTTTTACAGAATTTCGGTTGGGCGATACTGATATTTACTATTATAGTCAAAATAGCAATGCTGCCGCTTCAGATAAAGCAGCAGAAGAATATGGCGTTTTCTCAGCTGTTTGCTCCCAAGGTAAAGGAAATACAGCAGAAATACCGCAACAACCGTGAAAAACAGGCAGAAGAAATGCAGAAGCTGCAGGCACAGGGCTATAACCCCGCAGGCGGCTGCGGACCTCTCGTTCTGACAATGGTAATACTGTTCGGTGTCATCGACGTTGTATATAAGCCCATGACACACATGGAGCATTTAAGCTCAACAGATATATCAAGCACCATCACAGTTGCAGAAGAAACAGAGTATGCGAAAATTTTCCTTAACGAATACAACAAGCAGGATGCCGAGCTTATCTTAAAGTACAAGAACGGCGAAACGGACGCTATGTTCATCTCCGAATCAAACGACAGTGCACAGCTGACGCATGAGTTCAAGGACGATGAGAATTACAAGAACAGCTACTCTGACAAAGATCCCGAAAAAATCAGCAAAACGGATCGTGAAACATACGGTTCATTCACTACCGAACAGTATGCAGATATAACCGGTGATAAGTCAAGACTTACAGCTGAAACAAAGAACAGGCTTGCGGCTGTTGCAGGCAAGTACAAGGGTATGCAAATGGAGCTTCTTGCTCTGCAGGTTTATGAGCAGTATCCCGATACATTCAAAGAAAGCTCGATGCTCTCAGATGACGTAAAGGACAGACTTGCAGCACTGTCACACAATATGATGTTCTGCGGTCTGAACTTCGGTTCTACACCTAAGCTCGCATTTGAACCGCTGATAATCATACCGATATTTGCATTTATACTTTCACTTGTTCAGACTGTACTTTCACAGTACATCAGCAAAAAGAACAATCCCGAGATGGCTAACGCGGGCGGTGCGGGTATGAAGGTAATGCTTTATATCATGCCTTTATTCTCGCTGTGGATCTCGTTCAGCGTTCCCGCAGGCGTAGGTTTCTACTGGGGTATCAACTATGCGCTCGGTATAGTACAGACAATAGTTCTCCAGAAGCTCTACAGTCCCGATAAGCTCAGAGCCGAGGCTGAACAGAAGATGAAGGAAAGAAAGCTCCAGGAAAGACAGGTCACAACAACAGCTGTTGTTACAGACGCCGATACAGGTGAAGAAAAGACAGTCACAAAGACAGAAACACTTTCTCAGAAGGAAATAAACAGACGTAAGCTCGCGGCGGCAAGAAAGGCCGATGCAGAGAAATACGGAGAAGAATACAACGATGAAGACGACGATTGAGAATCGTGCGTGAAAGGACAGACTTATGAAAAAGATATATACAGGTAAGTCGCTTGACGAACTCAAGGCGCTTGCTATTTCGGAAATAAAAGAACTCGGTGCAAACGAAGCCGATATAAAGATCACTGTTGTAGAAGAACCCGTAAAAAAGCTTTTCGGTAAAAAGGGTGACTACAAGATAGAAGCCGAATATGAAATAGCAGTAAGAGAAGAAGCTCCCGTAGCAGCTGCAGCAGTGCCTACTACCGAAGCAGCAGCTCCTGCCGCCGCTAAAGATGCGGATCACACCGAAAAGGTAGCTATGGCTGCGGCTTATCTTGAAAAGGTTCTTACCGCTCTCGGCGTTGAGGACTTCAAGGTAAACATAATTGAAAAGGAAGATATCACAGTTCTTGATATAGTCGGCGAAAAGCTCGGTATCGTTATCGGCAGAAGAGGCGAAACACTCGACTCTTTACAGTACCTTGCAATTCTTGCAAGCAACCGTCACGATGAGCCTTATTGCCGTATCACAGTTGATTGCAACGGTTACAGGGATAAGAGAGAGGAAACTCTCAAGTCGCTTGCAGAGCGTACCGCTAATAAGGTGCTCCGTCAGGGCAGACGCATTACCCTTGAACCTATGAATCCTTATGAGCGCCGTATCATTCACAGCAAGGTAGCTGAGATCGAGGGCGTATACAGCAATTCTATAGGCGAAGAGCCTTACAGAAAGGTCGTTATCTCGGCTTCTCAGCCCCACAGAGATAATAACAAGAGAAACGATCGCAGAGGCGGCGGAAGAAGAAACGGTAACGGCGGCAACCGCTCGTACAAGCAGAGTACAGGATTTTCAACATCGTTTGAAAGAGAGTACAAGCGCTCACAGACAGCTGCTGATACAACAACAAATGCAGATGCAGGCGAATTTTCTAAGGAAGCTGTTGAAACTGAAAGAAACGCAACACTTTACGGCAAGATTGAGCTGTAAGACTTGCAGAAATTGACGCTTTTTCAATAGATTTTGTGCATTTTTGAATTATCACACAAGCAAACTTTCAAAATTTGTGCAAAATGACCTATTGACAAATCGCACGATATAGTGTATTATAATAACTGTAATCAGAAACGAGGACGTTTTGAGGGATCAAAGCGTCCTTTTCTTATTTTTCAAAGAACATCTTAACGAAAGTAGGAGGAAAAGGAAAATGGCAGAAAAAACTTATGATGTAACGGAGCTGTTTGGCTCGGACGTATTCAACGAGGCAGTAATGAAGGCAAGACTGCCCAAGGCGATATTCAAAGAGCTGATGAAGGTAATGCATGGTAATGCAGAGCTTACACTTCCCGTTGCCGAAGTAGTTGCAAGCACAATGAAGGACTGGGCAGTAGAAAAGGGTGCAACACACTACACCCACTGGTTCCAGCCTATGACAGGTATCACAGCCGAAAAGCACGACAGCTTCATTTCACCTGTAGGCGACGGTACAGTTATCATGGAGTTCTCAGGCAAGGAGCTTATCAAGGGTGAACCTGATGCTTCATCGTTCCCCTCAGGCGGTCTGCGTGCTACATTCGAGGCAAGAGGCTACACGGCGTGGGATCCCACATCATATGCATTTATCAAGGATAACACATTATATATCCCCACAGCATTCTTCTCATACTCAGGCGAAGCGCTTGACAAAAAGACACCTCTTTTAAAGTCAATGGATGCTGTATCAAAGCAGGCATTAAGAATATTAAAGCTCTTCGGCAACACAACAGCAAAGAGCGTTGTTGCTACAGTCGGCGCAGAACAGGAATACTTCCTCGTTGACAAGAAGACATACGACAAGAGAAAAGACCTTATCTTCACCGGCAGAACACTTTTCGGTGCAGCTCCCGTAAAGGGTCAGGAGCTTGAAGATCACTACTTCGGCGTTATCAAGCAGAGAGTAAGCGACTATATGAAGGATCTCGACAAGCACCTCTGGGCTCTCGGCGTTTCTTCAAAGACAAAGCATAACGAGGTTGCTCCCGCACAGCACGAATGTGCACCTATCTTTGAGTCAGCTAACCTTGCGGCTGACCACAACCAGCTGATGATGGAAATGATGAAGAAGGTCGCACTTGAACACGATATGGTATGCTTACTGCACGAAAAGCCTTTCGCAGGCGTTAACGGTTCAGGTAAGCACGATAACTGGGCACTGTCAACAGATGACGGTCAGAATCTGCTGAACCCCGGTGATTCACCTATGGAGAACGCACAGTTCTTAACATTCCTCGTAGCTATCATCAAGGCTGTTGACGAATATGCAGACCTGCTCAGACTCTCGGTAGCAACTGCCGGCAACGACCACAGACTTGGCGCTAACGAAGCACCTCCCGCTATCATCTCAATCTTCCTCGGCGAAGAGCTGAACGATGTTATCAATGCACTTGTTGCAGGTACAAATGTTGAGGCAAAGCACGCACAGTTTGATATCGGCGTAACCTCACTGCCTAAGTTCCCCAAGGATACAACAGACAGAAACAGAACGTCACCGTTCGCATTCACAGGTAACAAGTTTGAGTTCAGAAGCGTTGGTTCTTCACTCAACATTTCAGGTCCTAACATAGTACTTAACACGATCGTAGCAGAAGAGCTTGAACAGTTTGCTGATGAGCTCGAAAAGGCTGACGACTTCAAGAAGGCTCTTAAGGAACTGCTCGTAAAGACAATAAAGGAGCACAGCAGAGTAATTTTCAACGGCAACGGTTACGATGCCGCTTGGGTAAAGGAAGCTACAGAGGTAAGAGGTCTGCCTGAGCTTAAGTCTACAGTAGACGCACTTCCCCACTTCCTTGACGAGAAAAATATCAAGGTATTTACAAAGCACAAGGTATTCTCAGAAGTTGAGATGCACTCAAGAACAGAGATACTGCTTGAAAACTACAGTAAGACGATCAACATTGAGGCTCTTACAACAGCCGAGATGGCTACAAAGGAAATTCTCCCCGCAGTTATGGCTTACGAGAAGCAGGTTTGCGATGTACTTCTGTCGAAGAAGAATGCAGGCGTTGCATATAACCTTGAACAGTCTATCGCTAACAAGATCGATTCTTTGGCTGAAAACCTCAACGCTAAGATCGCAGAGCTTGACAGCGTGATCGTAAAGGCTCAGGGCATTTCCGATGCTTACGAAGCTGCTAAGTGCTACCACGATGAAGTATTTGCTACAATGCAGAGCCTGCGTGCTGTTGCAGACGAGCTTGAAACGATCGTCGGTGAAAAGTACTGGCCCTTCCCCACATACGAAGAGCTGCTGTTCAACGTATAATTATAGAGATACGTTTATCAAATCGGCTTAGAGGGTTTTTTACCCTTTAAGATAATCTGCACCCTTTTCCTATGGCTATGGCACTTTGGTGTCATAGCCGCTTTTCTTTTTGTGAAATCTTTATTTATAATAACTATATTTACCGATTTTTCGTCATATTTTCACATTATCCGCTTTACAAATGCGCCAAAATGGGGTATACTGTAACAGTCAGGATTATATGCTGTGAAAGGAATTTAAAAAAATGACCGAATACAACGACATACTATACATTGTAGTACCCTGTTATAATGAAGAAGCAGTGCTTCACGAAACATCGAAACGACTGAAGGAAAAGATGACTGCTCTCATAAACGATAAAAAAATATCCGACAAAAGCCGCGTTCTGTTTGTAGATGACGGCAGTAAGGACAAGACATGGGAGATAATCGAGGAGCTCCACGGCAGTGACGATCTGTTCTCAGGGCTTAAGCTCTCCCGTAACAAGGGACATCAGAATGCACTTCTTGCAGGGCTTATGACGGCAAAGGAGCTTGCGGATATATCCATATCAATGGACGCAGACCTGCAGGATGATATAAACGTTGTCAATCAGTTTGTAGACAAATATCATGACGGCTGTGACATAGTATATGGTGTGCGTTCTTCAAGAAAGACCGACACCGCATTCAAGCGCGGAACTGCCGGTATGTTCTACAAGTTTATGAGATTGCTCGGAGTTGACATTATCGACAACCACGCCGATTACAGACTTATTTCAAAGCGCGCACTTGAAGCGCTGTCACAGTTCAAGGAGGTCAATCTGTTCCTCCGAGGTATAGTAAAGCAGATAGGCTTCAAGAGCGATATCGTATATTACGAGCGCAGTGAGCGCTTTGCGGGCGAATCAAAGTACCCGCTGAAAAAGATGCTTGCGTTTGCGTTTGACGGTATCACAAGCTTCTCGGTAAAGCCGATAAGGCTTGTTACGGTAGTAGGTTTCCTTGTATTCCTTATCAGTATCGGTATGATAATCTACACGATAGTGCAGACCTGTCTTGGCAACACAGAAGCAGGCTGGAGCTCGCTTATGTGCTCAATATGGTTTTTAAGCGGTCTACAGATAATGGCGCTGGGAATTGTCGGTGAATATATCGGAAAGATATATACCGAGGTCAAGGCAAGGCCTAAGTACATCATAGATAAGTTTATAAATAAGGAATAACTGAAATGCCCTCGCAGGAATGAAACCTGTGAGGGCATTGCTGTTTGTATTCTTCTGTAAGCTTATTACCACGGCTTTACCGTGCCTACAATATCGCTTATCTTCTCTATTTTCTGTTCGGTGAGGAACTTTTCCATACCCTCGCACACCTTTATCGGTGCATATGGGTCGTTGAAGATAGCCGTACCCATCTGTACAGCAGATGCGCCTGCCATCATCATCTCAATAGCGTCCTCAGCCGTTGCGATGCCTCCCATACCGATAACAGGTATCTTTACCGCATTTGATACCTGCCATACCATTCTTACCGCAACAGGGAACACAGCAGGACCCGAAAGTCCGCCGACATTGTTGTGCAGGATAGGTCGTCTTGTTCTTATATCAATTCTCATACCGAGCAAAGTGTTTATCAGCGAAACGCTGTCAGCACCCTCTGCTTCAACAGCCTTTGCGATTTCTGTGATATTTGTTACATTGGGAGTAAGCTTTACGATAACGGGCTTTTTTGTAGCCTTTCTTACCGCTCTTGTAACGCTTGCCGCACCCTCGCAGGTAACGCCCCATGTAGCGCCGCCCTGCTTTACGTTAGGGCAGGAAATGTTAAGCTCTATCATATCGACATCGGTAGCGTCAAGCTTTTCTGCAACAGCTATATAATCATCAATTACAGCACCTGCGATATTTGCGATAACCACCGTATCCTGCGTTCTGAGCCGCGGCAGATAGTAGTTTATAAACTTATCAACACCGGGGTTCTGAAGTCCTACGGAGTTTAATATTCCGCTCGGAGTTTCGGCTATTCTCGGAGGAATGTTGCCGTCCTTCTTGTTTAAGGTCGTGCCCTTGCAGGAAATACCGCCGAGCGCCGACAGCGGATAAAGGTCGGTATAATCCTCGCCGAAGCCGTATGCACCGGAAGCGGCTATTACAGGGTTTTTAAAATGCTTGCCGCATACATCTACAGAAATATCGGGCTTGAAACTCATAATACTACCTCCTCACCGCTGAACACAGGACCGTCCTTGCATACTCTTACGACCTTCTCTTCTCCGTCACGGATAACCGTGCAGGCACATACAACACATGCACCGACACCGCAGCCCATACGCTGTTCAAGAGAAACCTCAGAATATACGCCTGCCTGCTTTGCCGCCGCAACGACCGCTTTCAGCATAGGAGTAGGACCGCAGGCGTATACCGCCGCAACATCGCCCTTAGCAAGCTCATCTGCAAGCGGCTGTGCTATCGTACCGTGTACACCTGTACTGCCGTCATCGGTGCAGACTATAACGCTTGCACCTGCTTTGGCATAGTCCTTGTCGAGGATCACCTTGTCGAAGCTTCTGAAGCCAAGTATTGCCGTGCACTTGTCGCCATACAGCTTTGCAATATCAAGCAGAGGCGGTGTGCCTATTCCGCCGCCGACTACTATCACTCTGCCGTCATTCTTAGCAGGAACTGTAAAGCCGTTGCCGAGCGGTGCGATAACGTCCATCATATCGCCCTTGTTAAGCTCGGATATCTTATCCGTACCCTTGCCCCTTACTTCAAATACAAGGCGCATTGTGCCGTTTTCCTTGTCGACCGAGCATATAGATATGGGTCTGCGGAGCATATAACCCTCAGCCTTTATCTGAACAAACTGTCCGATATGTGCGTTTTCAGCGACCTCGGGACATTTCAGCGTATATGAATATATACCCTCGCCGAGCGCTTTTTTATCAACTATCGGATATGAATTACAAAAAAAGCTCATGTATTTTCCTTTCCTGCGGTATTACCGCTGTGTAAAAATCAAGGCAACACGTTATTTCTATTGTGTTGCCTTTTGCATAGCTAACTGCGCATTATTGTATCGTCGTCCTTGACTATTTTCACCTTTGCAAGCGTTGTTTCTTCGTCGGCGGCAGATTTCCTTTCCGCCTTTTTCTTTTTATCGACAGGCTTTGCTATAGCTTTAAGTCTGCCGTACATAAAGTATACGACAAGCGCTCCGACCGCAATGTCAAGCACTGTCTGAAGACTGAACCATGACTCCCCCGCATACAGCAGGTTGCTCTGCGAAATATAAGTGTAATCCCACAGTGCCATAAGCACAAGTATTCTCAGCAGACTGTTTGCTATCATCAGGTTGTCGTAATACTTCTGTGCATTGTCCGCTGTTATCATAAGCGTTCTTGACTTATGCGGGATAAACATATACACAACCGAGAACACAAGCACCGCAAGAGCGATAAGCGGAACTATGCCGCCGAGTATCCATCTGTCAAGCGGCACACCGTTCGGATAAACATTGTTTATCACCTGATCGGGGTGGATAAACTTATCATAGTATGCGTATGTCGTCTGATATATGAGCAGAGCCATAACCAGACCGAAAGCGTCTATAAATCCCCTCAATATCGTGTAATTGAATTTTACTTTATATTCGCCTGTTTTCAATATCGCACCTCATTAAATCTTTGTTATATCTACCATTTCGAGATCGTCTACAGTCTTGTCCATAGCGATACACTTTACAAGAGCGTTCGCCGTATCGACCGATGTAAGGCAGGCTATAGAACGCTCGACCGACTTACGTCTTATCTTAACGCTGTCGAGAGCAGGCTTTCTGCCTGTTTCGGAGGTTGAGATAACGTAATTTATCTTGCCGCTTTCAAGCAGACTGATAACATTCGGCTCTTTGTCCTCGTGTATACGGTATGTGAAGTTGGTAGCTATCATATTTCTGTTCAGCATTGAAGCCGTGCCGCTTGTAGCGTACAGCTCAAAGCCGAGCTTTTCAAACTTCTCGGCAAGCGGTATAATTTCGGGCTTGTCGGAATTTTTAACGGTGAACATTACGCCGCCCTTCTTGAATATCTTGAAGCCTGCCGCTATAAGACCCTTGTAAAGAGCCTCTTCAAATGTCTTTGCTATACCGAGTGCCTCACCCGTTGACTTCATCTCAGGACCGAGCTGTGTATCAACATCGTGGAGCTTTTCAAAGCTGAATACCGGCACTTTGACTGCTACATAGTCGCCTACGGGATACAGACCGCTGTGATAACCCTGCTCCTTAAGAGTTTCGCCGAGCATAATCTTTGTTGCAATATCGACCATCTGAACGCCCGTTACCTTGCTGATATAAGGAACTGTTCTTGAAGATCTGGGATTTACCTCTATAACGTAAACCTCGTTGTTATATACAACGTACTGTATATTGACAAGACCGATTACGTTAAGCGCCTTTGCAAGACGCTCCGTATATGTTACGATAGTTTCCTTTATTTTGTCGGACAGTGTCTGTGCAGGATATACCGAGATACTGTCGCCCGAGTGAACTCCGGCACGCTCAATATGCTCCATAATACCGGGGATAAGGAAGTCTGTACCGTCACAGATAGCATCGACCTCGACCTCAGTACCCATAAGGTACTTATCTATCAGTACAGGGTTTTCAAGCTCTGTAGCTGTGATAATAGTCATATATTCGGTAACATCGCTGTCGCAGTGAGCGATTATCATATTCTGACCGCCGAGAACGTATGACGGACGGAGCAGAACGGGATAGCCGAGTTCATTTGCGGCTTTGAGTGCTTCCTCGGTCGTGAATACCGTATGTCCCTTAGGACGAGGAATTTTACACTTTTCAAGCAGCTCGTCAAACTTCTCTCTGTCCTCTGCGTCATCAATGCTTTCAGCCGAAGTACCGAGTATTCTTACTCCGCTCTCCTGTAAGTGCTTTGTAAGCTTTATAGCAGTCTGACCGCCGAACTGTACTACAACGCCGTAAGGCTTTTCGGTAGCTATCAGCGAGTCAACATCTTCAAATGTCAGCGGATCGAAATAAAGTCTGTCGCCCGTATCAAAGTCGGTAGAAACCGTTTCGGGGTTGTTGTTGCATATAATTGCTTCATAGCCCATTTCCTTGAGCGCCCATACGCAGTGTACCGAGCAGTAGTCGAACTCGATACCCTGACCTATTCTGATAGGACCCGAGCCGAAAACTATTATCTTCTTTTTATCTGTCGGGTGCTGCTCGATAAATTCGGCAGCCTCGTTTTCTTCATCGTATGTGCTGTAGAAATAAGGAGTTTCTGCTGAGAACTCGGCGGCACAGGTATCAACCATCTTGTATACTGCGTGACGTGTCTTTATACCCTTGTCAGCCAGCTTCTGACCCGACAGCTTCTCGATAGTCCTGTCAAGGTAGCTGTACTTCTTCGCAAGGTCATATTTCTCCTGCGTAAGCTCGCCGTCCTCAAGCCACAGCTCAAGCTCTGCAAGGTTTTTAAGCTTGGTTATAAACCACTTGTCGATAGTGGTTATATCATGTATCTCCTGAACGCTGAAACCTCTTCTCAGTGCCTCGAATACGCAGAATGAACGGTCAACATCGACATCGTGGAGCTTTGCTCTTACTTCTTCGTCTGTCAGCTTCTTGAAAGCCTTTTTACGCATCGTGTCCATGCCAAGCTCGATAGAACGTACAGCCTTCATCATAGCTTCTTCAAAGCTCGTTCCTATAGCCATTATCTCGCCGGTAGCCTTCATCTGAGTACCGAGCGTTTTCTTTGCATATACGAACTTATCAAACGGCCACTTCGGGAACTTTACTACAACATAGTCAAGCGCAGGCTCAAAGCAGGCATAGGTCTTGCCTGTTACCTGGTTTACGATCTCATCGAGCGAATATCCTATCGCTATCTTTGTAGCAACCTTTGCTATAGGATAGCCTGTAGCCTTTGATGCAAGCGCCGATGAACGTGAAACTCTGGGGTTTACCTCGATTACCGAGTATTCAAAGCTGTCGGGCTTTAATGCAAACTGACAGTTACAGCCACCCTCGACCTTCAGCGCCTGGATAATGTTCAGCGCCGCTGTTCTCAGCATCTGATATTCCTTGTCTGCAAGCGTAACCGCGGGAGCGATAACGATACTGTCGCCTGTGTGAACGCCGACAGGGTCAAAGTTTTCCATCGAGCAGACAGTGATAACATTGCCCTTTGCGTCACGGATAACCTCGAACTCGATCTCTTTCCAGCCCGAAATGCACTTCTCAACAAGTATCTGCGTGATAGGCGAAAGACGCAGACCGTTTGTTGCGATCTCGTGTAATTCGTCCTTGCTATATGCAATACCACCGCCTGTGCCGCCGAGCGTGAACGCAGGACGTACAATTACGGGATAGTGTATAACCTCGGCAAAATCCAAAGCGTCCTCAACGGTTTCAACTACCTTTGAGGGAATACACGGCTCGCCTATAGCCTCCATAGTATCCTTGAACGCCTGTCTGTCCTCTGCCTTGTGTATAGTTTCGGGGTTCGCACCGAGCAGCTTTACACCGTTCTCGGCAAGGAAGCCCTCCTCAGCAAGCTGCATTGAAAGGGTAAGACCCGTCTGACCGCCGAGCGTTGACAGAATGCTGTCCGGCTTTTCTATCTTGATTATCTTCTTTACTACATCAAGCGTCAGCGGTTCAATGTATATCTTGTCCGCCATATGCTTGTCCGTCATGATGGTGGCGGGGTTTGAGTTTATAAGTACGACCTCGAGTCCCTCGGCTTTCAGCGCACGGCAAGCCTGTGTTCCGGCATAGTCAAATTCAGCCGCCTGTCCGATTACGATAGGTCCTGAACCTATAACGAGTACTTTCTTTATATCACTTCTTAACGGCATTTCTTATTCTCCTCCATCAGACTGATAAATTTATCGAACAGATACGCTGTATCATGCGGACCTCCGCAAGCTTCCGGGTGGAACTGCACCGTGAAAGCAGGCGCATTCGTGTACATAACGCCCTCGCAGGTCCTGTCGTTGCCGTTGATATGACTTACCTTGCCTGCACTTTCGGGAAGGCTGTCGCTTACGACCGCATAACCGTGGTTCTGCGATGTAATGAATGTTCTGTCGATAGTAATATCGGTTACAGGCTGATTTCCGCCTCTGTGACCGTATTTCAGCTTGACTGTGGTAGCACCGTTTGCAAGTGCTAAGAGCTGATGACCAAGACAGATACCGAATGTAGGTATCTTGTGAGGGATAAGCTCCTTCAGCGTATTTATGGATACCGTGTTGTCCTGAGGGTCACCCGGTCCGTTTGAAAGCATTATGCCGTCCGGAGCAAATTTCAGTATTTCCTCCGCACTTGTGTCATAAGGGAATACTGTAACGTCACAGCCTCTTTTTACAAGCTCACGTCTTATATTGAACTTATAGCCGTAGTCCATAAGCGCAACCTTGTATTTGCCGTTTTCGGCACTGAACTTCTCAGGCTGCTTTACGCTTACCTTCGGCACAACAGGACCTACAACATAAGCCCTTATCTTTTCGAGCGCCTGCGCCCTGAACTCGTCTGTAGGCTCGCTTGTTGTGATCATGCCGTTCATAACACCTGTTTCACGGATTATTCTTGTAAGTCTTCTTGTATCTATTCCGAACAGTCCGATGATATTATGCTGCTTTAAGAAGCCGTCTATGTCGCCCTCACAGCGGAAGTTGGACGGAACCTCGCAATATTCGCGCACGATATAACCGCTTACCACGCTCGTTTTTGATTCGTAGTCCTCATCATTTACGCCGTAGTTACCGATAAGAGGGAATGTCTGCGTTACGATCTGTCCGCAGTAGCTGGGATCTGTCAGCGTTTCTTCATAGCCTGTCATTGCCGTTGTAAAAACTATCTCGCCCACGACCTCGCCCTCACAGCCGAAGCTCTTGCCCGTGAACACCGTTCCGTCTGCAAGTATCAGATATGCGGTCTTTGCTTTGTTAGCCTTTAAGTCCATTTAATTCGTTCCTTTCATATATTTTTCTTTTTTGTTCTATCACTTAAGGGAGCTGTATCTTTCCGACAAAGCCCATTATCTCATCTCTCATACGCAGTGCCTCTCTGAATGCCGCACCTGCAAAATCCTGTTCGTCACAGCCTTCTTTTTTATATGCTGTCATTATTCCTCGCGAGCTGTTTACTATGCCGCCAAGACCGTTCGCATCGAATGCGGCGGCAATATCCTTGGCTGTTGCGCCCTGTGCGCCGTAGCCGGGGATAAGGAAGAATGTGTGCGGGAGCTTTTTACGAAGCTCGGCGATCTGCTCGGGATATGTAGCACCTACTACCGCGCCAACGCCCGAATAGCCGTACTTGCCGGGAAGCTCCTCTCCCCACTTTTCGCACATATTGCCCATTCTTTCGTATACGGGAATACCGTCTATCAGCAGATCCTGAAGCTCGCCGCTTGAAGGATTAGATGTCTTTACCAGTACGAAAATGCCCTTATCGTTTTCCTTGCACACCTTGATAAGAGGATTGATACCGTCGCTTCCGAGATATCCGTTTACCGTCAGAGCGTCGCCCATAAAAGGCTCGTATTCCTCGTTTCCTACCTTTACCTTGCCCAGATGCGCTGCGGCATACGCTTCCATAGTTGTGCCTATATCATTACGCTTGCCGTCAGTGATAACATACATACCTCTGCTTCTTGCATATTCCTGTGTCTTGTACAGTGTTTTCATGCCTGCCGTACCGTACATTTCATAATAAGCCGCCTGGGGCTTTACTGCGGGAACTACCTCGTGGAGAGCGTCTATAAGGCATTTGTTGAATTCAAGTATTGCCTTTGCCGCACCCTTTAGCGTTTCACCGTACTTGTTGAAAGCCTTGTCCTTTATGTACTGAGGTACATAGTCGAGCTTGGGGTCAAGACCTGCGACTGTAGGGTTCTGCTTTTCGCAGATCGCACGAAGAAGATTATCCATTGACATTTTCGTATCCATCCTTTATATTTATTTCAAGTATATCGGAGCTTACTTGTCCTCGTATACTATTTTTCCGTTTACCAGTGTGTACTTTACCCTGCCCTTAAGTGTCATTCCCTTAAAGCAGGTGTTCTTTGACTTTGAGTGGAGCTTTTCGGGGTCTACCGTCCAGCTTTCGTCAGCGTCAAATATTGCGATGTCCGCAATATCGCCTATGCCGAGCGAACCTCCCTCAATTCCCAGTATCTTTCTGGGATTGACGCACATAAGTCTTACTATGTGCATAAGGCTTATCGTACCCGTGTGATAAAGTCCCGTCAGCGTCGCCGCAAGCGATGTTTCCATTCCCACAACGCCGTTGGGAGCTTTCTCAAAGTCAGCCTTTTCCTCTGCGCTGTGCGGAGCGTGGTCGGTAACAATACAGTCGATAGTACCGTCTATTATAGCGGCGGTTATCGCCATAACATCGTCCTCCTCACGAAGCGGAGGATTCATTCTGTAGTCCGCATCTCTCGACAACAGCTTTTCGTCCGTCATCATAAAGTAGTGCGGTGCGGTTTCGCAGGTACACATAACACCGATATGAGTGTTACCTCTTATCGTGTTCACACTGCCCTTTGTCGAAACGTGCGCAATGTGTATCGGCATCTGCGTATCCTGTGCTATGGCAAGCTCTCTTGCCGTGATTATATCCTCGCTCAGCCTGCTCATACCCTTTACGCCGAGCTGCTGAGATATCTTTCCCTTGTTGATTATACCGCCGTCTATTATCTCAAGATCCTCGCAGTGCGAAATGACCTTCAGTCCCGCATAGTGTGCCTTTACCATTGCCTGCGCCATCATATTCGCAGATTCAACGGGTCTGCCGTCATCGCTCACCGCAACACAGCCTGCCGCCTTAAGCTCGTCATAGTCGCACAGCTCCTTGCCCTGCATACCCTTTGTGATACAGCCGACAGGATAAACCTTCGCCTTTGCTTTCTTTGCCTTGTCGAGAATATATTTTACCGTTTCCTTGTTGTCAACGGGCGGTTTCGTGTTCGGCATACACGCAAGCGCCGTAACACCGCCTGCGACAGCCGCCTCACAGCCTGTAATAATATCCTCTTTATATGTCTGTCCGGGATCTCTCAGATGAACGTGCATATCGCATATACCCGGTATTACCGTAAGCCCGTTGCAGTCTACCACCCTTGCGTTCTTATCGTCGCATTCAAGGTTATCGCCGAGCGCACGGATAAAGCCGTCCTTTATAAGTATGTCCTTTTTGCCTTCAAAACCATTCACATAATCAACAACGTGACCGTTTTTCAGTAAAATTGTCATTACAGCACCTCGCAATTCTGCACAAAAGCCGTGTCTTTCTTCCTTGACGATGAAAAACACGGCTTTAATTCATATCCGCCCTTAGCAGATAAAAGATCCCATTTTACGAAAGATATGCTAATATCTGTATCGCACACCCTCGCCTATTTCCATAGTCATTTTATTATACTATATTTTCTGCCGTTTGTCTACAAGTTTACGAAATTTTTTTAATTTTTTATTTCACTTACCGGTACTTTATCTGCGTCCTCGTTTCTGAGTGCAATTACCGCACCTCTTACAAGATATGCCTTTATTCCGCTACCGCACAACACGCAGGTGACTGTTGTTCCTTTTGTAAAGCCGAGGTCCATAAGCCTTCTTTTCATATCTCCTGCAAGTAACAGCCTTTCTACCCTGCAATTTTCATTCATTTCAAGCTGTGCCAGACTTCTCACATAAACGCCTCCTTCATTTCCTCGCTTATCGCCAGTTTATGAAAGAAAGCCGCAGACGGTTAACCGCATTTTTGCCCAAGCGTTACGCAAAAATCCTTTTTCGGGATCTCCGTATGACGACAACGTTTTTACACCTTGCTAAACCTCACCGTCTTATTCTTCATCGATATTTTCTTTACAGCATACCCATAGCCGCTCAGTTCTTTCTTATACGTCAGAAAGGAATGAGCTATCGGCACACCGCATATCTTCTCTATCTCTTCATAGCTTAGCGTTATTTCACACTCGCCGCATTTTCCGATATATTCCCACAAAGAATCGTACTTGCTAATATATCTTCTTACAAAAGCCTCATCATCTTGCATTGCTCAAGCCCTGCGCTCCAGAACTCAGACAACGGCAGGTTCTTTACCCTGCATACAATGCTTGCATTCATTGCACCGTGTCCGACTATCAGAATATCCTTGCCATCTTTTATCTGCGGATAGATTACCTCGTCAAGAAATTCGCCCGTTCTGCCAAACAGCTCGTCAAATGTTTCCGCCCCGCCTATAGAGCTTGTATACTGCTCGGGGTGGAAAAACAACAGGTTTATAGGGCAGTCGGGAATACTGAAGCTGTTCTCGATACCCTCATATTCCCCGAAGCACATTTCCTTCAGCCTGTCGTCCGTTACTATCGGCACATTTCTGCCCTTGAGCAATATCTCGGCTGTTTTCCTTGCACGGATAAGCGGCGAACAGTAGCAAATGTCAAGATGCACGTCCTTATATTCCTCCCGTGCCTTTTCCGCCATTTCTATTCCCTCACGGCACAGCGGAATATCCGTCCTGCCCTGCAATTTTTTCTTTTTATTCCACTCGGTTTTACCGTGTCGCATTATGTATAGCATTAAAATCCTCCGTATAACGCTTTATCAGAAAAGATCAAGCATACTGTCAAGATATATTTCTTCTCTTACTTTCAGCCGGTATTCCGGCTTTGTCATATAGTACAGCAGAAATTCAAGCACTACCGCACTGCCAAGCCCCCTGCCCTCTATTTTGAACTGATTGAACCCCATCGGCAGATAGGTATTTTCAATATCGTCCGTTCCGATGAACGCAGGGTTTTCCATAGCCTTTGAAAACTTGTACCCCTCGTTACCGCCGGGAGAACGGCATATAAAATCCTCGCAATCCTCACATAGACTTTTACGGCTGACATTTTCATAACAGCTTTTCCTGTCGGTACAGCCGAAATAACAGCATTCGTTGCAAAGAAATTCCACCTTGCTTTTCTGCCTTTCGGTAAGCGTACCCAGCTTGTCAAAAGCCTTGTTAAGTCTGAAATCCGGCACAACAAAGCGGAAATCCTCACGGCTAAGCTCTTTTTCAAGCTGTATAAAATCCGTCAGGACCTTTGTGGTCGATGATACAAAATACAGCCCCGGATAATTCTTCCCTATATATTCAAGCAACAAGTCCGAACAGATTATAACGCCGTTCTGCACCGCTGTGCTTTCGCCGAACATCTTGCACAGCCTGTTGCACTTTCTGTCCGAAAGATGCTCTTGCCTTATAAGAGAATTGCTGAACGTGAGCCTTGCGGAAATGCCGTACTTCTGTGTAAGCTGAAGCACCTTTTCAGCCTCATCATTACCGAACCCCACACGTCCGCCGCCCCACAGACAATCCGCAGGTGCGCCATATATCGAGCCTATCTCGCACCGGTCGTAAAAATACTCCCTGTGATTATAGAATAAAGGCAGAAACAGACTGTACAGCCCGTAAAACTCAAACAGACCGGGGAGGTGGAAATAGGCTGTGTTTTCGTCATTTATCTTCATCTTAAGCCCCGTTTATCTCGTTTACGAAAAATTCATTCAGTATATTCCAGTCGGCTTTTATGCCGTGTTCGATATTTTCAAGGTAACTTTCAGCATCGGAAATCTGTTCATCGAGAAACTCGTCTATATTCTTTACGGGTGGAATCTCAAGCCCTTCAGGACCGTTTCTCTTCAGTTCCAGCAGACTGTCAACCGTTGTTTTCAACTTATCAGGCAGAACAGTTTCATAAAGTTCTGAAAACGGTACAGGCGGTGCAGAATGAAACTGTCTTATCCATTCGCAAGCCAGTACAGAACGTAAAGCGTAAAAGTATTTTTTCGGCTTTACCGTTTCCTTTTGAAGATGATTATGTACTGTACTTTTTGCGATACTCGAATAGTGATACAGCATTCTGTCCTCGGTAAAGCACTCTTTCATAAGCGGTGCAAGCCGCACGGAAAAATCACTTTCTATATATCTGATCGGCGAATTCATCCATTCATAGAGCGTCGGGTTTGTATTGCGGAGCAATTTTATCGTCTTGTCAATATCCCACCCGGAAACATCCCATGTATAATCTACAGGAAGTTCTATGACATCTCTGCAACGGTCTAATCTGAGATAAGCCTCAGGTTTTCTCTTATATATAAATCGCACATCAAAATCACTGTCGGGCGAAGCAAATCCCCACGCTCTGCTGCCGGATTCAATCGCCCACAGCACCTTGACATCATACTTATTCTCTATTTCTTTTAACTTTTCGGGAACAAGAATATTCATTTGTTCCTGCGTCATATTCCCACCACCTTTAAAATCGTTTCTATCTTTGTACCATTCACAAAGTCCGTAAATATCAGCAATCACATAATTTTTTCGTATGGCGAGGGTCTGTGTGTGCTTGTATGGTTTTGCATCCGTGCCTTGCTTGCCCCTCCCGTTACATCAACCGCCGACATTACCGCAAGCCTTGCAATCTGTCTGCCAAGTGCTTAAAATCATTCCTGCCTTTAACGGATTTTGTGCTTTACAGTATCACACAAGATCACATCAGCTTATCCGCAAAAATCGTTTTTTAAAAAAGCCACCGCAAAAGCGGTGGCTCAAAAAATTATTTACCTAAAACCTTCTTAACGGTATTAGCAATATTATCCGCACATAAGCCGAATTCTTCAAGCAATGCTGCCGCAGGACCCGAATGACCGAATGTATCCATAACACCGATCTTTGTAACGGGAACGGGATAGTTCTCGCAAAGAACATCGCAAACAGCACTTCCTAAACCGCCGATTATGCTGTGTTCTTCAACAGTAACTATCTTTCCTGTTTCCTTTGCCGCCTTGATTATAATATCCTTGTCAATGGGCTTTATCGTGTGTATGTTTATCACACGGGCATTGATACCCTGACCCTTGAGTGCGTCAGCCGCTTCAAGTGCCTGAGCTACCATAAGACCTGTAGCAACGATCGTTATATCATCGCCGTCACGGAGCTGTACGCCCTTGCCAAGCTCAAACTTATATGTGTCCTTATCGTTGAAGATAGGAGCGGCAAGTCTGCCGAATCTCATATAGGTAGGTCCTACATAGTCTGCCATAGCGAGTACAGCCGCCTTAGCCTCAACATCATCGGCGGGGTTGATTACCGTCATGCCGGGTATTGTACGCATAAGCGCGATATCCTCGTTGCACTGATGTGTAGCACCGTCCTCACCAACGGAAATACCTGCGTGTGTAGCGCCGATCTTAACGTTCAGATGAGGATAGCCTATGCTGTTTCTGAGTATTTCATAAGCTCTGCCTGCCGCAAACATAGCAAATGTGCTTGCGAATACGAGCTTGCCTGTAGTAGCGATACCTGCGGCAACGCCCATCATATTTGCTTCTGCTATACCGCAGTCAAAGAAGCGGTCGGGATATGCCTTCTTGAATATACCTGTCTTTGTTGCAGCCGCAAGGTCTGCGTCTAAAACTACGAGATCGTTTCTCTTTTCAGCGAGCATTACAAGAGCTTCGCCGTAGCTTTCACGGGTTGCTTTTTTCTCCATTTTAATACGTTTCCTTTCCGATTACTTTTCAAGCTCGGCAAGATGAGCCTTAAGTTCTGTCATAGCCTGGTTGTACTGCTCTTCATTGGGAGCTGTGCCGTGCCATGATACCTGATCCTCCATAAAGGAAACGCCCTTGCCCTTTACACTCTTCTGTATGATCACCGTAGGCTGTCCCGAGATCTTTTCTGCCTCTGCGAAAGCCTTTTCGATAGCGTCAAAATCATGTGCGTCTATTGTTATAACGTGCCAGCCGAAAGCCCTGAACTTCTCGTCAATAGGATAGGGCGACATAACATCGCTTATTCTGCCGTCTATCTGAAGTCCGTTGTTGTCAACTACAGCTACAAGATTGTCAAGCTGGTAATGAGCCGCAAACATAGCAGCCTCCCATACCTGACCTTCTTCAATTTCGCCGTCGCCGAGTACAGCGTATACCTTGTAAAATTCATTTGACAGCTTACCGGAAAGAGCCATACCGCAAGCGGCTGAAATGCCCTGTCCGAGTGAGCCTGTGCTCATATCAACGCCGGGGACTTTGTTCATAACAGGGTGACCCTGAAGCTTTGAACCTATATGACGGAGTGTCTTTAAATCTTCTACAGGGAAAAATCCGCGGTTAGCAAGTACAGAGTACAGAGCGGGAGCTGTGTGTCCCTTTGACAGTACAAGTCTGTCACGCTCGGGCATCTGAGGATTTTTAGGATCTACATTCATCTTTGCAAAGTAGAGATATGTGAGTACATCAGCTACCGAAAGCGATCCGCCGGGATGTCCCGACTTAGCATTGTAAACGCCCTCGATAACACCCATTCTGACCTTGGTGGCAGTTATCTCAAGCTGCTTTTTTAAAGTTGCATCCATTTTAATGGTCCTTTCCGGGCAAAGCTGTGCTTCGCCTTTTTCGTTTAGTCGTTCTTAAATATTATATTACATTATTCGCAATAAGTCAAGTATACCTACAGCTCGGAACAGCTGTGAACAAAACAAAAATATTTGACTTTTTCGCGCATAAGTTATATCATTATCGGCAGAATATGCTTTATCGCCGCTTAAGCTTCAACAGGAGGTTCTATGGACGAAAAAACACTCGCACTTCTGCAAAAAAATAAATTATTCCGTAATATGTCGGCAGAAAACACTGCGTTATGCGCAAAGCTGCTTTCAGGCAGGACAGTCACCGTAAAGTCCGGCGAAACAATTATGAGCGAGGGCGACCCCTCCGACAGTATAGGTATCGTTCTTTCCGGAAGCGTACAGGTCGTCCGCGAGGATTATTACGGCAACCGCGACCTTACCGCCATGATAAGGCAGGGCGGGAGCTTTGCCGAAGTGTTTGCCTGCTCCGCCGTAAAACTTCTCCCTGTGACCGTAGAAGCCGCAAGCGACTGTACCGTTATGCTCCTTGATTACGGCAAGCTGTCCTCCCTGTCGTCATATCCGTTTTATCCGCAGTTTGTAAGCAATCTGCTGACAGTCGTTTCCGATAACGCACTGATGCTCAACCGCAAGGTCGAGATCCTCTCAAAGCGCACCACCAAGGAAAAGATAATGGCGTACTTAAGCCACGAAGCCAAGAAAGCCGGAAGCGACACCTTCACTGTGCCGCTCGACCGCCGCTCTATGGCAGATTATCTCGGCGTAGAACGCAGTGCAATGTCAGCCAGACTGTCCGAGCTTGTAAAAGAAGGCCGCATAAAGGTCGATAAAAACACCTTCACCGTGCTTAAATGCCACTGCGGGCTTGATAAAGATCAATAAGCCCTGAAACTCAGTATGTAGATCTGTTCGGGCATCCAAAGCTCAAATACCGCAGGCTTATCCCTGTCGATACTTTCAAGCACCTCGCCGTCAAGCTTGACTGTCACCGTATCGAACCTTGTGATATCCACCGTGGGCTTTACCTCAGCCTCGCACAGCGTTTTACCGCCGTATTTTACGGTTATTTTTCCGCCGTTCACCCGACTGCCGCATACTATCTCGATGTTCGTTGCGTCACCGAGCACACAGTTGTTGTAGATAAGTCCTCCGCCGAGCATATAGTGCATTTCAAGCTTCTTACTATACTGCATTTTCGTGTTATACTTACCGTCGTAGTTCTTTGCCGGTATACCCTTGCAAAGCTCTCTCGGCGGTATTTTTTCACCGCTTGCATCAATAGTTTTTGTGAGCCTGATATCCTCGCTTGAAGTACCTGCCATGAATGTATATCGTCCCTGCTCTATTGCAAAGCGTTCACGGCTGACATCATAGAAGCGAAGCTCCGACTTGCTTATATCGAACATAACGCGCAGTGTCTGCCCACCCTCTATATGCACACGCGTAAAGGCTGTGAGCTGTTTCAGCGGACGCTTGACCGACGGATCTTCCATACGGAAATATATCTGTACTACCTCGTCACTGTCCGTTTCAGAAACATTTGCAACATCAAGCGACACGCTTATAACATCGCCGTTTTCCCTTACGTCAAAATCCGAATATTCAAATTTGGCATAGCTCAGTCCATAGCCGAACGGATAAAGCGGCTTTCCCTTATAGTAAAGATATGTCATTTCGTTTTCTATAATATCATAGCTTTCTATCGGAGCAAGCTCATATTCGCTTTTATACCACGTCTGCGCCAGTCTGCCCGCAGGTGAATATTCGCCGCCGATAACCTTTGCAAACGCATTGCCGAGCTCCGGACCTGCATGGGTCGTGTAGATTATCGCAGGCATATACTCCTGCTCCTCGCATATAGCGAACGGATAGCTTGAAACAAGCGCCAGTACGCAGTTATTGTTAGCATCATAGACCGCTCTCGCAAGTGCCGAATCGTGTGCGGGGAGCGCAAGCGTTTTCCTGTCGTACATTTCGCGCGCTACTATCATCGGGTCGTTACCTATGCAGACTATCGCATAATCCGCCTTTTCTGCAAGCTTAGCCGCACGTCTTATACCGTCTGAAATAATTTCTTCACTAAATATCTTGTTATCACTGAGTCCGAACTGCTTTACAAGCGTCAGCTTACCGCTTTCATCAACGCCGAGCGCCTTACCGAAATATGTGCGGTACAGCACCTTATCTCCGTGCTTCTGCGGCTTCATGATTTCCTGCGAATACCAGCGGTAAGTGCTCTCACTGTCGCACTTGCAGGAACTTTCGGTTATGTACCTGTTATTGTAAAGCGAGCGGTAAGTGGTTTCGTCATGACCGTATTCAGCCTTTTCAAACAGTGCCCTCGGATCGTCCTTTTCGTAAATTGCGCTTACTGTATCATCATCGGCAACACCGAGGTACTTTCCTGTAAGTTCAGATTTTATAACCACACGGTCACAGCCGTTGTCATACATCGCACCGGCAAATTTTCCGCTTATGCCGTCAAGTATAGTCGTATTGTATGACGAATAACCCGTGTACCAGTCCATCAGATTACAGTTACCGTTAAGACCTATCACAGCAACACTCTTGTTTGTATCAAGCGGCAATATACCGTCATTTTTAAGTAACACCGTCTGTTCAAGCGCCGCACGGTGATTGAGCTTTTTGTGCTCATCGCAGTCAAGCACACTTTCGTCAATATCCGAGAACGGGTGCTTTTCATCAAACTCGCCCAGTCTGAAACGCGCAAGCATACTGTTGTAAAGCGCCTTGTCGATATCCTTTTCCGACACAAGTCCGCTCTTTACCGCCTCCAGCACCGATGCCGCAACAACATCTTCGCAGTCGGTCAGAACATCTGTGCCGTTCTTTATTGCAAGTGCTATCGTTTCCGCATGAGAAGTGCTGTAACCGTGGAATACAACATTCTGTGAAAAATCTCCGCCGTCCGTTACGACAAAGCCAAGCCCCCACTTATCTTTCAGCACATTCTGTATATCGGGGTTTATGACAGCAGGCACACCCGACAGCTCATTATAAGCCGCCATTATGGAGTACGCTCCTCCGCAGGTTATAGGACGTTCAAACGCCGCATAATAATATTCATTAAGCGTTCTCGGCTCAACATCGGAAGATGCCGTTCCTCGCTCATTTTCCGTATTGTTTGCACAGAAATGCTTCAATGTCGGTATCGACTGATAATACTCACCGTGCCTGTCCGCAAGCCCCTTAGTATATGCCGCCGACATTTCACCTGTCAGAAACGGATCTTCTCCGTAGCCCTCTTCATTTCTGCCCCAGAGCGGATTTCTGCACAGGTCAACGGTAGGTCCCCACAGCATGAGGTGACCGCTCGGGTGGCGCTTGTTCAGCACCCGAGCTTCTTTGCCCGCCGCAAGTCCCGCCTTTTCCATAAGCTCTGTGTCAAATGTTCCCGAAAGCCCGATAGGCTGAGGAAACACGGTAGTAGGCTCATCGGGGTTTCTTGAAACATATCCCCTTGCCACCTCAGCACCGACATACCACTCGCCTATATCAAGACGAGGTACAGCCGCCATATGGTTTGACATCAGTCCCGCCTTTTCCTCGATCGTAAGCCTTGATAAAAGATCCTTTACACGCTCATCAAACGACAATGAGCTGTCCCTGAATTTATATTTATTCTCCATATTCTCCTCCGTCTTGCAGCTGTTGACTTTTTACGCAAACCGCAATATGTATCACCGCTATCATAGCATATGTAATCGTTTTCGTCAATAGTAAAATATGCTTTGAATAAATTATTTTGGCTTTATTTTTTTCATTCGGGCGTTTTCAGTATTGATCTTTCACGTTTCAGTGTTAATTCTTGATTTTCTTGACAAAATAACACCAAAACAACGGCGCTGTGACGAAACACAAAAATTTCATCACAGCTTTTCAGCTTGTCAAGACCTCATTGAAATTGCAGTGCAACATATAGTAAAAAAGTCAAAGCAATAAATATACAACCAACACCGCTGAAAATATATCCATACCGATAAGTTGTTAATAATTTCGTGAGTGTATCATTACAACTGCATTATCACCGAAACTTCCAAAAGACGCACTATCCTAAGATATCTGTACAGTCCCCCGGGTCGAACAGAGCGTCAGCGTTCCGCTTACAGTGGCTTTTCAAACGCAATCGTTTGTGTGTCTTATCGCCAACACCC
>OLPV01000032.1_pt1 | contig 141920 bp, 153 predicted proteins | sample 1671961 | NCBI WGS metagenome assembly OLPV01 (sample SAMEA3136630, study PRJEB25190) | human gut metagenome | biome: human gut; feature: human-associated habitat; material: faeces | place: Austria | collected 2013 | reverse complement strand
ATACATCCATTGAATGTAAAAAATACATCCAATTATTTAGTACATTTCTTCTAAATTAATGGATGTATATCTACTTTTATTAATATAAATTTTTCTTTGGAATTTATGTTTATATTCCATGCTTATATAATTATTATCTGATAATTCTTTTAATAGTTTAGTTATTCTTCTTGATCCAACACCTATTAAATTACCTAAATAAGTAGTATCAGCATAACAATATCCTTCTTTATATGTTAGCAGTAATAATCTAGCATATAATAATTTACCACTATGTCCTATATTCATATCATCAGCTAGGAACATAGGTATCTTTAGATATTTATCAAAATTCATTTATTACTCTTCTTTCGTATTTGACTCTAACATTTTTAAATATCCCATTTCTAATAATTGAGTCATCATTTTAGAAATAGATACACCATAAAATTTAGACATTAATTTAATTCTATTAAATAAGTCTATTGGTAAATATAATTTAAATATTCTCATACATTTCCTCTTTCCTAAATAGGATGATTTCCTATTCAAATTTAGTAATAATTAAAAAAGCAGGATAAGATAATAGCACCACAAACTAAAAAAATCCTTATAAATTAAGGACTTGTTGGGGTGCTATTCTTATTTCGTACTTACGAAATTCATCCTACTTCGTAGGTTGATATAAAGGATGCATTACTATTTAACCCTTTATATATAATATTTAAACAAATATAGTCATCATCCTATTTTAATTAAATTTATAATATTTATAGGATGATATAGCATAAACATCACCTCCTTTAAATAGCATAAAAAAAGGAAGACATTGTCCTCCTTGCATAGCTATTGCTACTTTACTATATTCTATCACTTGACTTTTATAAGTCAATAATATTATTTTATAAAATTTTTTGTTTTTTAAGATTATTTTATATTTTTTCTTTAGCCAATAAATTGACTAGTTTATCATATTTTAACATATACATATAACAAATCAAGTAATATGTAATTTATTTTGATGTAAAATAATTTATTTCAATATAAAATTATCACTACTTTACCATATAATAGCACTATAAAATATTAAGTCAATGACTAAATTTTACTTCTTTTTGCAATTTTTTGCTTTTTTTGGCTTTTTTTTTGCAAAAGTTTGCTTACATCAAAATACTAACACTATTTTACCTTATTTTAGCACTTAACCTTTATAAGTCAATGACTTTTTGATGCTTTTTTGTGCTTTTTTGTGCTTTTTTATGCAAAATTGTGTCAAATAATGTTTTACATTAATGTCTAAGTAAATTAATAATTATTTTTAATGTTATAAAATTTCTTTATTTCATTAACAGTGATATTAAAATCAATTGATTTATATCTAGGCAACAATTTTTCGTATATACTTTCTATCATTTCAATTTTTACTTTATCAGTACCATTATGAAATGCCCTATGACAGTTTGGACATAATAACAAAATATTTTCAACACAGTCGACATTTATATGATATTTTTTCCATACTTCTTGTTGATATTTAACAGGAACTAAATGATGCGCTTCCATAAAATTTTTATTTGTTTTAGCAGAAGTAAATGTTTCATGTCTTGCATTATGTTCACAACAATAGTATGCATTTTGTATTGCAATTCTTCCAAGTAATGGATTTCTTTTATATTTTTTGCTAATTTTTCCCTTTTCAATTTGTGCAGGAGCTACCTTATGTGCACCTATTGCTACATCAGTATTAACATTTTCTTCTTTTATATTATCTATTTTTTCAAGATATTTATCATCCTTTTCTTCTTCGTTATTTTCAATATCAATTATTTCTTTTTCTTCAGTTAATACTTTTGTTAAATTATCATCTGGACTAACTTCTATTGTTTCAATCACTTCATCTACTGCAGGTTCATCAACCAGATTAATATCAAAATCCTGAACATTGTATAAAAAATATGAATAATCAACATCACGATATAATATCTCATTCATTTCTTCTATATCATATTTAACAAAAAAGTTATTATAAAAATAATTATCAAATTTTGGATTTATAGAAATATTCTTAGAATCAATTATAAATAAATTGGTATTGTTCCTAATTAATGACATTATTCTACTATAGTCTTTATAGTATGGAACATATTCAGATATAGGTGAATTTTGGCTTATATATTCGACAGCTTGTTCCCATTGATTATACTCTTTACATGTCATAACATATGTGTATAAGTGATCAATTGAAACTTCATTAATATCATATTTTTGTTGTAATTCTTTTAAAACTTTATATATAAATATCACTGGCAATATATAATAATCTTCATTATTATTCTCTGTATCAATAATTGCATGTATTTTTAACTTTAAAACCTGTTCAGTAATAATCTTATTAAATTCATATTTGTTTATCAAAGGATTAATAGATTTTAACTTATCATATATTGCTGTGGTTTTTTCTTTATTATATTGCCCACCTCTCTTATAAAAAGGTGTTTTAGTAATTAATCCAAAAAACTGTGGAATTACTAATGTTCTATGTCTATCAGTTTCAACATCAAAATCCAAATGATTTTTCGAAAAAAATTCTTCTATATTAGTTGTTTCTCTATTTGGGATACTATCAAATAAGTTTGTTACTTTTATTATTTCATCAAAGCTACTAACTTTTTGTTTAGTAAATACCCATACAGATTTTTCAGTTAAAGTTTTTAAATATTCTTCAGCACTCATTTTCATTTAATAACCTCCTTATCATCGTTGCAAAAAAGAAAGCTAATTTAGGTGGTACCGCATTTCCTATTTGCCTACAAACACATGATTTACTACCATAAAAATGAAAATCATCGGGAAAACTTTGAATTCTTGCTGCTTCCCTTGGTGTTATTGTTCTATTTTCATATGGATGAGTAAACTTTCCTCCTGTTGGAGTATCAAATCTTGTAGTTATTGTTGGGGCTATTCCATAAGGATCTAATCTTCCATATGATCCACTATGTACTGTTTTTATTTCTTCTTTTAACACTGTATAATTTTCATTTATTTTAACTTTTGACATTCTTTCAATTGCTTTCTTACTATGATTGGTTTTTATATGGTTTGTTGTATTTTTTGAAAATGCCTCCAAATATCTTTGATAATTATTAGTTGAATTTAAATTATTAACTTCACCCGTTTCAGTAGGCTTAGGTAAATTTGAAATTGCATCCCAAACAGTTACATTATCAAAAAAATTAGGATTTTTTTTCATTAAGATCTCTTTTGTTTTAGCAATTTCTGTTTCCAAATCAAAGTCAATTTGTGAACCAATTATTATAGTCCTCTCCCTATTTTGTGGAATTCCATACTCTTTAGCCTTTACAACTTTATACTGTATTTTGTATGGTTTTCCATCAAAATTATTAGGATCTTCAAAAATTCTTTTAATTTCTTCAAATATTTTACCATTATGTAAATTCAAAATACCTTTAACATTTTCTAATATAAATATTTTAGGTCTAACAATTTTTACGACATTAAAATAGTGTTTAAACAAATAATTTCTTGGGTCATCTATAAAACCATTCCTAATTCTTGCCCCTGCCATTGAAAAACCTTGGCAAGGAGGTCCACCTATAATTATATCTGCTTCACCAAATTTAAATACATTATCATTGTCTACATTTTTTATATCATCGGCTATCATTTTTGTATTCAAATGATTTTTTTCATATGACTTAGCAATTTCTTTGTCAAACTCTACAGCTGAGACAATGTCAAATCCTGCTTTTTCAAAGCCACACGAAAAACCACCACATCCAGCGAATAAATCTATAGTTTTAATCATCAATCTCACCCCCAGATCTATATTTTATTGCAAATGATTTAATATAATCTAATTCTATTTGCGTAAGATCATATATTTCTGCTAATTCATCATCTATTTCATCAATTACATCTTTACATAATTTATGCTTATATTCATAATCAACTTGCTTAGTGCCTACATAATTTTTTGTATTTTCTAATTTTGTTTCTAGCTTTTTACTTAACTTGTCAAATTTGACTATGTCAATATTTTTAACAGGTATTTTAAAAGACTTTAATTCCTTTGTAGTAATATGCCAGCAATCAGAAATAATAGTCCAATACAACCAAAATAAACTAGAATTCAATAAACATAAAATAAAATTATAAATGTCATTTGAATATTTAAAACTTTTGTATTCATTTGAGCCAGGATTAAAAGTGAATGCCTTAATCCAGAAACAAGCACGCATATTTAAATACAACTCTTTACCTGATATTTTTTGAATTTCAAAAATATTATTTTTATTTTTAGTATATATTTTATCAAATATTGATTCTTCTATGTCATTTCCAATTTTTGGAATAAATTGTTCAAAACTATATTTAGATAATCTAACCTCTCTACCATTTAATAATTGTTTTCTTTCTTCATTATACCAATGCTTATAATTAGATATATATATTCTATTTTTAGTATTTCCTTTTTGGGAAATTAAAATATTTAACTTTTGATGAACGCCATCAAAAAGGCAATCTGGTCTATCTGCAAAATTTAAAATAAATTGTTTTCTAGTATTTTCTTTTACATAATCTCTTATTTTTGACATTCTTGCTGTAGCAGTATATGATAATGGTATTATATATCCTAATACACCTTTATCACTTAATAAATCTATACTGTTCCTTATCACATCAGCATATATATTTCCATAATCATTAACTAGTTTTTCTTTTAAAGGATATTTAGCATATTCAACATAAGGTGGATTCCCAACTATCAAATCAAACATGTTATTAATTTTATTACTTTCACTTATAAAATCATAATTATAAAAATTTGTTTTTAAAATTTTGGCTAGTTTTTCAAATGATTTTTTATTTTTTAATTTACTTGAAATATAAAAATACAATCTTATTTTTGAAATATCAGTAGATTCTTCATCTATATCGTTTCCATATATAGTATCAGATATTTTTAAAATATTGTTATCATTTATTTTATTAGCTTTTTCAATTATATTATATTTAAGCTCAAATGTATTTAATAAAAATTCACCACTACCACATGTAGGATCAATAGTTTTTAACCTATATAATAATTGATTTGTTTTGTCATTAGATAAATTTGATAAAATCTTTATACAGTCTTCATAATTATGTGTATTCTTATTATCAAAAAGTAATCTATTAACAATAGAATTACAAATTATATATTTTGCCACATCATTTGGAGTATAATATACACCATTAGATTTTCTTTTTTCACTTTTTTCATTTATATTTGATAAAACCTTCTGAAAAGAATCATCAGAAATATTGATTGATTTATCATTATAAATTGAATTATCTATATCATATTTTACATAATTTCCATTTAATAATATATGTAACCCATTGATAAACTCTTTTTTAAACTTTGATATATCACTAACTTTAGATACAACAAGTTTTGTTAACGATTTATTCAATTCTTTAGTCATTTTTACACCTTCTTTATTTTGTTGTATCTATATAAGATTCTCTTTTAAAATATTATAACAATTTTTCTTTTAATTTTAAATATCTTATATAGATTTTTCAATAATACTTTTCATTTTTTCTTCATTATATTTTTCCATAAACTCTGCAATTTCAATATATTTATCGTAATCCATTATTACAACATAATCTTTTCCATTTTTAGTAACTTTCATTGGAAGTTTACTTTTCTTAACTTTATTAAACATTTTTGACGACTGTCCTTTGTTAAAATCTCTTATAAGAGATGAATCTTTTATATATTTAGTAACTTTCAAAATGCTCACCTCTATCCTCTATATAAATTATATCATAAAGTAATTACAATTGTAATTACTTAATATTAAAAAAACAAGAAATTTTTTGAAAATTTCCTGTATTACTTATTCATAATTCCTTAGGACAATTAGCTTTGTATTTAACATCACTAAATCCATATACTTTTTTACAATTATTACATACTATAGCTATTTCATCTATAGCATAAATGCATTCTCCATCACTCTTTTGCATAACTATATCTGTAGAATTACATTTGGGGCAACGTACTTTACCATTTTTATTAACATCATCTTGTTTACAATAATCTCTTATTATTTCATATCCATTTCTATTATATTTAGGAACAAATTCATCTTTATTAAATATCTTAATTCTACCAAACATAAACTCTAATTTATCAATTTGTTTTTCTGTATGATAATGTCCACAATACCATTTATCATAACTTATATTTTCTTCTATTTCATCTAAAAAGTGTTCCATAGATTTATCTACCTTTGATTGATCTAACCCTTGTATAAAAACTTCTCTAGGTTCATATTTATATGGACAAGTATGTGTAAGAACTATATCAAAATGTTTACCTTTTACTTTATTCAAAATATTATTCATTTCTTCTTTAGTTAATTGTTCATCTTTAAACCATTTATGCCCATACATTAATCTATATTCTTTATCTACTGAGTAAGCTCCACCAATCACAAGAACACTTTTACCATCAATATTGTAAATTTCTCCATCTTTTGCAAATATTAAATTAGGATAATCCTCTTCAATAAAGACCTTACCTCCAAACATTTCAACTTCTTTATAAGTATTAATATTTTCTGGTCTTTCTTCATGATTACCTCTTACACAAAATATTTTTAATTCAAACTTTTTCAAATATTCTTTATATCTAATATCTTCTTCGTTAAGACAATAATTAATACCAGCGTCTCCCAATACTATTAACATATCATCTTTATTTTCTTTTAATTTATAAAGCCTTGAAAAATCTCTATGTGTATCACCAGTTATATAAATCATCGGTAATCTCCTATAAATTATATTTATTTTTAAAAATGTTATAATCTTTTGTACTTGAATTGTTTTTAATTTGATCTATTATACACTGTCCAGTTTCAGTAGTCCAAAATATACGTAAATTTTTCTTTGCTCTTGTAATAGCTGTGTAAAATATATTTGGAGATATTAATTTTTCAACATCTTTTGTTAATACTACTTTCACAGAATTGTACTCGAGTCCTTGAGCTTTGTGAATGGATAATGCATATGCAATATTGAATGGTACAATATTATTTTTATCATCATCATCGTCATCGTTTTCAAATTCTTTATCTATTTTAAATCCTACAATAGAAGAAAATTGTTTTGTTTCAATTAAACTAACATTTAAACCAAATACGTCTAAACTTGTTAATGGTTTTTCTATTTCAATTTCAAAATACATTTCATCATCATTTTGTGAAATATTAGTGATTACTCCTTTTAGATTATTATAAAGAACATTACCAAATCTATTTGTATCAAAGAACAGTACAGGATCCCCTACTTTATACGACTTAATTCCAAAATCAAATTTTTCATTATTATTAAAGTCTTGCAAATATTTATTAATTTGATTTATACCATACAATCCATCATATCCCAAGCATAATATTATTTCATCATCATCTAATTTGTTAAAAATATCTTGATTTAAATCACTTGAAAAATTATTATTAACTATATGTTCTGTAATAGTATCTTCATAATTTCTAACTTTTTTCCATAATTCTAATAAAGTTTCATCATCACTTCTAAAAGTTTCAGATAATTCATGAATAGCAAACTCATTAACAAATTTTTTAGCAAAACTAAACCAATTCCCAAAATTTATAGATTCAATTTGATATATATCGCCAACTAATAAAAGTAATTCAAAATTTGTATTATTAAGAACATCTAAGATATCTTGATTACTAACAGTACTACATTCATCAATTATTAAAATATCACAATTCTTTTCTATATAATCATTATTGATATACTCAGCAATTGTATAAAATTCCGAATTTATAACTTTGATTCTTCGGCGTAAATTTTCAATAGCTGTATTTGTATTTGTTAAAAAAATCTTTTTCTTATCTGACAAATATTCTGATAAACAACTAATCATAGTAGTTTTACCTGTACCTGCTGCACCATATATTAGTGAAACTTTTGAATCATTATACATTTTTCTTAAAATTTCTTTTTTTTCTTCTGATATATCTTGACTATATCCATCAAACATTTCCCAAAATTCATATGATGATTGATAACCATCTATACCACTTGTTGATAATTCATTAATTATATTTATTATATCTATTGTTGATTTTTCATATCCTTCCATAAAAACATAATTATGTTCTTTGATAATTTTCAACCTTTTTTGCTCCCCATATAATTGTCTATTAAATTTGGATATTAATTTATCAGTATCACCATATTCTAGTAACTCATCAATATCTGTATACATTATCCCTTTTTGTTCAATATTATTTAAAATATGTCTAGCTAGTAATTGTTCTTCACAATTTTCGCTATCTAAAGACATAAATAAATCTTCTCCACTTGGTATATGTTTAACTAAAGACATAACAAATGGTAATTTTTCAAATGGAAAGCAACTTCTTTTTAAACAAAGATTTGACATAAATTCTGTAGGAATATTTTCTCCATGAATTCTATTAAGTTGTTTTTTAATAACAATATTTCTCATGTTATATAATAAATATCTAATGACTTTATAACCATTATTTTTATTATTTATTAAATATCTACAACTATCTAACAAATTAAATATGTAATCCGTTTTTGCTACTCCTATTTTCCTTTTTTCTACTAGGTATTCATCATCATTCATCAAAACTAAATTTAACAAATTAATATTTTCTTTAGTCAAATAATTCATTAAATTATTATATTCATTCATGTTACTTTTAACTATATTATCATTACAAAAAATTTTTGATAAGTTATTAATTTCACATGATCTAATTGCCACTCTCCAATTATTGATTATTTTAATAGTTGTTTTTGATGAAAACAGCGATATTTCTTTTTCAACAAATGATATTGTAATTGCATAGTTTGGTAAGATATCATACTTTGTATATGCTATCATTCTATCAAATTTATTCATTTTGTCTGTAGCTGTTGATAATGCTATTTCATAATAAATATTTCCATCAAATTCAAAAGGTTTCGTTTTTTCAATATAATATCTAGCCTTGTCTAATTTATTTTTAGACCCAATTTCTACTTTTTTTATCTCATGAGCTATTTTTTTATAATAATCTAATAAAGATGTATCATTATTTAAAGGATATTTAGAAATATTTAATAATATTTCTATATTAAATTCATTTTTCACATATTCTTTCAATTTTAAAAGATAATAATAATATTTCTGCATTAATCTTTCAGCTCCATTATAATCTGGTGTATAATGGGATTTTGATGTTTGTAAATACCTATGAAACTCATTTAGAAATCTTGGATTACACCTTGTTTCTAAGTTTTTATAAGCTGTTTTTTTATCTTCAAAATGAGTGCCTAAGTTAGTATTATTATTTTTGTTATACCATAGAACAATAACATCCTCAACTAAATTCCTCAGTTGTGCCAAAATATTTTGTGATAACAAACCTCTATTTAGATAATCCTTTTCACTAATATTATCATCAATTACCATATTTATATTATTAATTTCATTAACTACAGACTGATTCATAAATACCTCTTTTCAAAAAATAAGCAGTATCCATCTTAAAAAGATTAAATACTGCTTATCTTATAAATAAATTATATCATATTTCTTTTTAATAATCAGTAGTTTAGACAATTATTTATTTAATTCCAATCCATAATCAACTCTTAAATATATAAAAGCATGTTCTTTTATTGTTTCTTCTTCATCTTTTGTATAATTAACAGTATCATGTAATGTCTTATATATATGATTAACGTTTATAGGTTTACCATTTGAATATTCATAATTTAAATAGATTAAATCAGCCAACAATCTAGCATCATTTTCCATTCTTAATTTGTTTTCTTCATTAATAAATTTCTTTTCATTTTTCATAAGAATCATCCTCCAATTTATTGCATGTTACCTCTCTTGCAATTACTTGTCAAATCATTTCTTATCAAAAAATAAAAAATAGTATTTATTCGTTAAATAAACACTATTTTAGCCCAATTATTATCCTTCTAGATAAATTATACTATTTAAAATAATCATTTAAATATACCCGTCTTAATACCCTTATAAATTTATTTCTTGAGAGAGCTAAGTATGACCCCCCGCATTTATATGATTTGAAACAACAATTACATCACTACCGTTACCATAAAAACTTTGCACTTTTTTAGGTCTTTCACTTGGTGTTAAAGTAACATCACTTGTCCTTGTCATTTTATTAGGAACACCCATTTCATCTAATCTCTTATGAATATAGTCACTTATCTTTAAATTATAGTCTTTTTCCACTATTCCATTAGCAACAGTTCCACTATCCGTACCACCATGTCCACTATCTAAAACCACCTTTTTTAAAGCTCTTTCATCCATGTATATCACCTAAGATATATTATGAAACTTATGGTAATAAGTGATATTTTTGTTTAATGATGTCTGCATAACTTTAAATTTACAACACTTATTAATTAAAAAAAGATAAAACACTAAATTAATAGTGTTTTACCATCTACTACAAGTTAAATTATATTTAGAACACAAAGTTTCATTAAGTATAGTAGCTTCACTTTCATCATACATATCCCCACACATACCAAATGTTGTGAAAACCGAAGTATCATTTTGTATATTATCAATTATCGGATACTTCTCAAATTCATCTGATAATTTATCTATTGAATGGTCAACAACAATCAAACGATTAAAATTATAAGAATAATTCCCACTTGAAGCATCAATTCTATATTCAAAATTAGCAATATTTCTATATTTTCCATTCTTTATATTTTCTAATTTAGTTGTTATATCTTTAACCTTAGCATTATCAACCACTAAACTTGGAAGTTAATTATTAAAAATTGTTACTTTAATCACTTTATCAGTATCATATTCATAATCATCAGAAACTAAAGCCAATGTATTTCCAGTTAAATAATCTTTAAATACATCTTTATAATTAGAAGCAATATAAGAACTTCCACAAAGAGAATTAACAGCATACCATTCTACAACTAAGATATTATCATTTAAATTTATTTTATCTATTGTTGAAGATATAATTTTAGTAGTACTAACATTCATGTTCACTTTCGGATTTAATACTTCATATTTAACACCATCAACTTTATTTGTAACTATAATACTATCTTCAACTATTGAAGTTTCTTTCTTATATTTACTCATATCAACACCTAAAGAAATATTTGAAGCATCAATTTTATCAACCAAACTCTTTTTTCCTTCAACTTTTACATTTATAACAGAATCATTACCATAAAAATAAGGTTCTACTACTTTTATTTTACCATCTGAATATAAATTAATAGCTTTTATTTTTGGATTTTTAATATTTATTGTCTTTGTAATTACTTCTTCACTTACATTTGTATCTTCTTTATTAGGTTCTTTAATAGGTTCTTCTTTATTAACCTTTTCCCATTTTGCTTTTAAAATAATATCACTAGTTACTAATGTATTTTCATCATATTTTTTACCATCAACTTGCCATTCAACAAATTTATAACCATCTTTCTTAGGAATTACAATATTACCTAAAATAGTATTTTCTTTAACTAATCTATCATCTATATTATTACCACCATTTGTATCAAATTTAACAGTGAATACTTTACTTTCTTTTTCTATATTTTCAATTATTTCTTCTTCCACTAGTTTTTCTTTAACATCAATAAAAATATTAAATTCATAATCATATCTAGAATTATTCTTTACTTCTTCTAAAACTTTATCATAAGATATTTTATTATAATCTGTTACCAAATCTATTGACTCAAAAGAAACATTATTATCCCTAGCAACATCACACAACATTATCAAAGTATCAATATATGTTTTACCTTTAAAATCTAAATCTTTATAAAATTCTTTTGCATCATCATTTATTAAAGTATAATCTAATACTTCATTACTTACTTCACTACAAATAGTTTTATTACCATTATCACCTTTACATTCATAATAACTTTCTTTAAAAACAAATTTTACTAAAGGATTTATACTAACATACATAGTATAATTTTGTTCTTTTAAAACTTTTTCCTTTTTATCACTAGTTTTATCTTTCTTAAACAAGAAAATTCCACCAACAATCAACAAAATAATAATTATTGATGCACATATAATTAAAATCTTTTTATTTTTCAAAAATTTTTCCACACAACTCGCACTCTCTTTCATAATTATAGTTTATCAAAATTCTCTTTAAAAGTATACATTTTTATAATTCTTTTTAATAAAGACGGATTAAAATCTACATGTTTTGTTTCAAACATAAAAATTAATATAACAAGCTTTTTACAAACATGAAATAAAGCTACTCTGTGACTTTTTCCTTCCGAACGTTGATTTTGTATATATGCAACGATTGAGAGAAAAGAAAAAAATAACCCAAGTTAGGTTAAGTACAAAGGTTGGAGTATCACATCAAAGCATAGCTTGTTATGAAACTAATCAAAGAATTCCATCTTTACCAGTTGCATATAAAATACTAAAGCTTTAGATACTTCAATAAATGGTTTATTTAGTGATAATATAATTAATAAATATTATGAATTACCGGAAGAAGACAAAGAAACTAGTAATAGAATGATAGAAAGTCTTTATGAAAAGAAAAACTGTTAAATATCCGTCATTTTAACAGGCATCATTTTAATTCAGACAAAAACGGCGTTTTTTGACGGAGTGACAAAAATATCCGCCATTTTGACGGGTATTATTTTAATTCAGACAAAAATTGCGTTTTTTGGCGGAATAACAAAAATACATCAAAAAACACTAATAAAAAATTAGTGTCAAAAAGAATTGCATCTCTTTTTCATATTTAATATAATATACCAGTTAAATTGCTATCAAATATAATTACAACTTGTTATTTGCATTTATAATCTTTTTTTCATACATTTCATATGATTTATTCCATGAATCATACTTTTTATCGCCTTTATGATTAGTTAAAATATTTAAATTATATAAATAATTTCCCATGTAATCAGTAATTTTTAGAGCACCATAATAATTTAAATGATCCCCACCATCTCTCGAATCAAAATTCCAATCAATTCCTAATTCATCAACATTTAAATTTAAATCTAAATAAGCGATATTTTTAGAGTTAGCATATTTCATTACTTCATTATGTCTTTTATTATTCCAATTTAATGTACTTGGAACTGTATACAAAATAATTTTTATGTTATTATCTTTACATTTATCAACAATTTTATCTAAATAATACTTGTTAATAGTACTAATACCAGTTTTTTTCTTATTATTTTTCATATAATCTCCGACATATTTCGGAGGAACAACTGAAGTATTATAATAAAAACCCTTTAATTCATCAGTCCAAGTATATTTTACTTTATCAGTAAAATCTCTACTATTTAAATTTTTCCATCTATCATGATATTGAAGTATTGGCAAAATTTTTTGACTTTTTGTTGAAATTACATTATTAACGCTCATTCTTCTATAAATAGCATTTGCCTCAAGCAACACAACCTTAGGGCTTTGATATTTCAACACTTTATTTAAATAATCATAAGTATCTACCAAATATTGTCTAGATACACCTCCATTATACATTGTAAAACCATACTTATTCCAAATTGGTAAAGGCGAAATACTCGTAAAAGATTCACTATCACCTATAACTAAAACATCAATAGTATTTTTTTTCTCTCCAAAAACTCCATTAGATCTGGCTTCATGAATTCCATTACCTTTAACATTATTCTTAGGCATAAACCAGCCTGATATTCCTAAGAGAATTAAAAATAATATAAAGATAAAAATTATTGGTTTATAAATATTTTTTAAATTATTCATCTTATCTCCTTTAAAAATTCGCATATATTGGATCTACCGGAGCATATCCAAATCCATAAGCTCCAAAAATAATTATGATAAGTATTAAAGCATAATATAAAGTCCACCTAAAGCATATATTCATTTTTGCAACAGATTCTCTAATATTAATATCTTTTTCTTTTAAAATACTAGTTACTAAAATAATTATTAAAATAAAGCCAATTATTAAAAAGTCAGATCTATCACATCCTAGTTTAAATAAAGAACCATTCTTTATAGAGCTCAAACTAAAATCTGTAAATATTTTCTTAAACATTTCTAATCCTCCAGATAAGGAATTCGCCCTAAAGAATAACTCACCAAATATAACTAAAATAGTTGTTTTTAAAACTTGCATCATTACATATGGTTTACTTAACCTATTAACATGAATTTTACTACATATTTTTTGTATCAATGGCGTAAATACATTACCTAAAACTATTAAAACAAAATGATACATTCCAAAAAATACATAAGTCCAAGCAGCTCCATGCCACAACCCATTACTTATCCACACTAAAAATAAAGCTATGCTACCCGCTAAAAGTGGGCCATAATGATTACCTAAAACTTTTCTAGAAACAAGTGTTACTTTTTTCATTGGTTTACTTAATGAAACAGGATAAAATATATAATCTCTAAACCAAGTACCTAAAGTTATATGCCATCTTGTCCAAAAATCAGAAATATTTTTGCTAAAAAATGGTTGTTTGAAATTCTCAGGAAGTGTTATACCAAACATCTCAGCACTACCAAGAACTATATCAATAGTGCCCGAAAAATCCATATAAAGTTGAACGGTATAGAAGATAGCGCCAATTAAGATAACTCCTCCATCTAAAATATTATATTCAAAAAATATTTTTTCAATAAATGGATTCAATCTATCTGCAACAACCATTTTTTTCATTAACCCCCAAAGAATTCTTTGAACACCAAAACTCAAATTCTTATAAGTTAATGATTTGCCTTCATATAACTTTTCTGCAGTATCGCTATATCTACATATTGGGCCTTCCATAATACAAGGAAAAAAAGCCATAAACAAAGCAAGTCTTCCTAAATTATCATCTGCATTTATCTTTCCTTTATAAACATCAAAAATATATGATAACCCTTGTAATGTATAAAAACTAATACCAATTGGTATACATATCTTAGGTATTTTAAATCTAAAATCTGTATTAAACAATGCTAATAAATTATTAATATTTTCACCAAAAAAGCCAGTATATTTTAGTATAACTAAAAGACCAATATGAATTAGCACCGCAAACAGTACTATCATATTTGTCTTCTTTTTATATGCCTCTTTAATCTCTTTTTTTTGTTCCTTAGAACATTTTTCTAATTCCTTATCTCTATTTTTATTAATTTTATCAATCCACAATCCAAAATGATGAATTGACAACGTTGAAAACAACAAATATACAATTAGTTTGCCACTTAAAGATAAGAAGAAAATATAGCTTGCTATTAATAAAACAAGCCACCTTTTCTTCTTAGCAGTTAGTGCATAAACCAGTAATGTAATTGGTAAAAAAACTGCCAAATATATTGCACTACAATATTGCATCTTAATCTTCTTCCTTTATTCTTTCAATTAAAGCCCATAAATTTTGAGCAGAATTAAAGTTATTAGGAATAATTTCAACTGTAGGTATAACAACATCAAATTCTTCTTCAATTTCAGCAACCAAAGATAAAATTGCAAGTGAATCTAAATAATGTCCATCTATTAAATTGGTACATGTATTATAATCAACTTCAGGATTTAAATCTTCTAATATTTCAATTAATTTTTCCATTATATTTCACCCCCTTCATCAGGCATATTTAATTTATATGTATTAATATTTTCTCTAACTATCTTCATATTTCCCCCACTTACAAACAATACCTTCGGTAAATCACGACTTAAAAACAAACTAATTCCTTCAGTCATTGAATAAGCCCCAGTATTTTTGAATACAAATATATCTCCTAACTCTAAATTAGAAACTGGTAATTGTTTAACCACTAAATCATTTATTGTACATAAAGCTCCAACTAAATTCCAATTTTCTTTTTTATTTTCTCCTCTTTTAGGAATAATATCTAACATTGGTTTTTTCATTGCCATCATTTGACCATAATATACTAAATGATTCATACCACCATCTAAAACAGCAAAATTTCCTTCTTTATTTGTCTTTTTATCAACAACTTTTGTATAATAACTTCCACATGATGCTACAATACTTCTTCCAAGTTCCATAGTAATATGTCCTTGATACTTCATATTCTTTATTTTATCAGCTATTTCCATCAAATATGTTTTTTCATCAAAATCCTGTTCAGCTTCAAAATAAACAACTGGAAATCCAGGTCCAAACTCTAGTTCTTCCACAACAAAACCTAAATCGATTTTTAACTTTTCAACAAATTCATCAACATATTCCAATTCCTTAATTATTCTTTTTGATAATTTCTTTTGAGTACCAGAGAAATATTGAATACCCATTATATTTAAACACTCATATTTAGCTCTGTCTTCCAATATTTCAATTACTTCTTCTTCAGACATTCCAAATTGATTACCACTTGTAAGTCTTAAAATAATATTTATTACTTTTCTTTTTTCTTTAGTTAATTTATCTAAAAGAGCTATCTGATTTAATGATTCAATTGTAAATACTTCACCATTTTTTTGATTATTAATTATATTGTCCATACTTAATTCATCTTTATAAACGCCAGATATAACCATCTTACTATCAGTTATCCCCATTTTTTTTGCAATATTCCATTCTCCATAAGAACAAATTTCATATTTTTCTATTATATCATCTATTTCTTTTACTACAAATGGATTAACCTTCATAGCATAGCATAAACAAACATTCTCAGGCATCATACTTTTTAGATAATCAATCCTTGCTTTTAATATATCAATATCAAATACATAAAATGGTGTAGTTACTTCACTAATTATTTTCTTCTCCAATGATTTTTCCATTATATCAATTCCTCTAACTTTTTACGATCTATTTTCCCATTCTTAGATAAAGGCATTTCTTCTACTTTAATAAATTTGCTTGGAATCATAAATATCGGTAACTCTTTTGATAATTTTTCATGTAATTCTTTTGGTTCCATATCCCCGATATAAAAAGCATATAATTTACTTTTTTCTTCTCTAAATATAGAACATACTCGTAGAACCCCTTCAAAAGAACCAATTGCTTTATCTATTTCTTCAAGTTCAATTCTATGTCCCATATACTTTATTTGAAAATCTTTTCTTCCTCCAAAATAAAGTTCATTATTTTGATAATATCCTAAATCTCCAGTTCTATAAATATATTCAATATACTTATCATTCAATGGGTTTCTTACAAATGCCTTTTCAGTTTGTTCTTTATTTTTATAATATCCCAAAGCCAAAGCAGTACCGCGAACACAAATTTCTCCTTTTTCAAGTTCATTATTTACTAATTCATTTTTATCATTCAATAAAAACACAGCCTCATTATTAAATGGAATTCCTATTGGTATTTTTTCATATTCCCTATTTCGATCAATTATGTGATATGTACAATTACATGTAATTTCTGTTGGACCGTATAAATTAACAAACATAGCATCAGGTAAATGCTCCATCCATGAATTTAAATGTTTCATTGGCATTACTTCACCACTAAACATTATCCTTTTAACAGTTGTTGGAACTTTATAATCAAGCCCATGAAATGTTGTTATTAAACACAAAGCTGATACTGCCCATGTCATTGTTGTAATATTATTTTCTACTAAGAAATCAATCAATTTAGCTGGTTTTGAAAACAATTCTTTTGGCACAATTACAAGAGTTGCTCCAGTTTTTAATGCAGGATAAATATCCTTAACAGATACATCAAAATCAAATGGTGCTTGATTTGCTATAACATCTGTAGAATCAATTCCAAAAGTATCGACAAAATTGTCTACAAAATCTATAATAGAGCGATTACCAACAATAACCCCTTTAGGAACTCCCGTAGACCCGCTTGTAAAATTAGCATAAACTGGATCTAAATCAACTTTTTTTCGTCTTATATTCGAAAGTAACTCTTCATCAATTTCTTCTTTTATTAAATCCTCATATAAAATTATTTTTTTATCTGAAAAAAATTCTTTCGCAGCCTCTAAATGTTCATTATCAGTAATAATATAATCTACATCTAAAACTCCAATAATTTGTTCAAGTCTCATCTTAGGTAATCCAACATTTAATAAACTATAAAAGCCTCCAGCATACAAAGCTCCCATAAACACTTCTAAAGCCTTAATACCTTTTTCCATATAAATCGGAACTGGATCATTATTTTTAACAAATTTTCCTAATCCACTACCTATTTTTTTACTAAAAGTAAGTAGCTCTTGGTAAGTAATACTTCCATTTTCATCAATAATTAAATTATTTGTTTTTACATTTTCTAAATATTCTAATACACTTTTCATATCCAACCTCAAACTAATTATATAATACTTAAATAAATAAAATCTTAACTAAATCTTAATTTTTATTAAGAATTCTGTTTTTAAAGGTTTTTTTGGTTTTTTAACAAGTTCTATCTCACCATTATGAAGTTCAACCAAATTTTTAACTATTGAAAGACCTAATCCAGTACCATTACCACTAGTTCTTGCACTATTACTAGTAACAAAAGCTTCAAAGATATTATCTTTAATATTTGCATCTATACCAACACCATTATCACCAATAGAAATATACAAATTTTTATCTACCCACATTTTAAAATATATTTTCGTATCTTTTTTATTATATTTAATTGAATTATTTATTAAATTTTCATAAATTCTTCTAAAATTTTTCGTATCTATATCAATATTTAATTTATCTATTTTTATATCAACATCCAATTTCATACTATTAGATTCAATTTCATTATACTTTTCAGCTAAATAGTTCTTGCTATACATAACAATATCTACATTTTCAAGTGAAAGACCATATTCAGGATGATTTAAATGAGCATACATAAATAAAGAATCAATTGCATCTGTTGCTACTATAGATTTTTTATAAATGGTTTTTAAATATTGTTCTTTTTTATCATCTGGTACTAGATTATCTAAAAAAGCTTTTGAATATCCTTGTATAACTGTTAAAGGAGTTTTTAAATCATGAGACAAATTAGCGATAATCTTTTGTCTATCTTCATAAATTTTAATTTTGTCATTTTCTAGTTTTTTAGACTTTTCCATAAGATTTTCAAAACGACTTGCCACTTCTTCAAATTCTCGAGGTAATTTTTTATATCTTTCACAACTACCATTTTCTTCATATGAAGTCACAATATTTTTTAAAACATCTAAGCTTTCCTTCACTTTTTTATTAAAAAAGTAAGTTTCTATTATAATAAGCAAGATCAAAACAGGAATAGCAATAAACCATATTTTTTCCGAACTTGCAACTGCAGCATCATATGACTCAGAATTAAAAACTGGTGACATAAACAAAAGAGTTCTTCTATTTCCATTTTCTATATCATAATCATAATTCGTTGTAAATTCATATTTTTCTACCATTTGCTCGTCATTATAGTAGCCATACAGTAAATTAAGTTCTCTATCTGTTAAAGTATCATTAGATTTAAATAATGTACCTCCTAAAACATTTAAATATTCATCAAGCTCAGTATTACCTACTACAACTTCATCTGATAATTCATCATTATATATTGTTTCATAAATTTTATACACTTTTTTGTTTTCTTTATTTCTATAATTAAATATATCATAATAAACATTACTATAATCATTTACAAATATTAAATCACTACCTAACACAGCATCTTCAGTATTATCATCAGTTGTATATATTAATTCATTATTATTATCATAAACTGCAAAATCACACCCAGGAAATTTAGACATAGGAATTCCCGCATAATCTTCATACTCAAGTTTATCTTTATATTCTAAAAAATCATCTAGTACTAAAAAACTATTGCTTAATCGCCAATTAATTAAAAAATATGTAACAATTGTAACTCCCAATATAATTAAAGTATAAATTGCAAATTGAATAATTACATATCTACTAAAACTATAATTCTTCTTTGTTTTCAATTTTATAACCTAACCCCCTAACTGTTTTAATGTAAGCTGGTTTTGATGGATTGTCTTCTATCTTACTTCTTATATTTGATATATGAACCATCATTGTATTATCATCACATTCATAATAATCTCCATTTATTACCTCATATATTTGTGCTTTAGTAAATATTTTACCTGGATACTTCATTAACATAGTTAATATTTTTAATTCAGTTGATGTTAAAGGAATAACTTTGTTATTCTTTTTAAGAATATACTTATTTAAATCTAAGGATAATTCCCCCACCTTTATTACATCACTTTCTTTATTACTTTCCTCAAATTCTTTATACCTTCTAAGTAATGCTTTTACATACGCAACCACTTCTAAAGGATTAAACGGTTTAGTAATATATGCATCAGCTCCAATATCTAAGCCTAATATTTTATCACTATCCATATTTTTAGCAGATATTATTATAATAGGAATATTACTATTTACTCGAACACTCTTAATTAATTCATAACCATTCATCCTTGGCATCATAATATCAGCAATTATAATATTTATTTTCTCTTTTTCTAATAATTCCAATGCATCAATTCCATCATAAGCAACATATACTAAAAAATTACTAGATTCAAGATATAATTTAAGAAGTTCTAATATATCATTATCATCTTCAACAATAAGTACGCTTTTTTGCATAATATCACCTCAAACTTAAGTCATATTATACCACAAAACTAAAAATTACGTAAATTTAAAAAGTTTTTACGTCATACCGTAAAAACTTTTTGCCAATTATAACTTAAATTGTGAATTGTAAAGCTCTGCATAAAAACCATTTTGCTTCATTAATTCCTCATGATTACCTTGTTCAATAATATTACCTTCATTCATAACAAGTATTAAATCAGCATTTTTTATTGTGGATAATCTGTGAGCAATTATAAATGATGTTTTACCTTCAGTTAATTTATCCATTGCTTTTTGAACTAATTCTTCAGTTCTTGTATCAACATTACTAGTAGCCTCATCTAGAATCAAGAATGGTGCATTTTGGATCATACCACGAGCAATTGTAAGAAGTTGTCTTTGACCCGCTGACACTGAATCATTATCGTTAAGAATTGTATTATAACCATCTGGCAATGTTTTAATGAAATGATCAAGTCCAACAGTTTTGCAAACACTTTCTACCATTTCCATTGAAACATCTGAAGTATTATAAATAATGTTATCTTTAATTGAACCATTAAATACCCAAGTATCTTGAAGAACCATTGTAAATAAATCATGAATATTACTACGAGTTAAATCCTTCGTAGAAACACCATCAATTAATATTTCTCCTTTATTAATATCATAGAATTTCATAAGTAGATTAACCATTGTAGTTTTACCAGCACCAGTTGGCCCAACAATTGCTACTTTTTCACCAGCTTTGGCTTTAGCACTAAAGTTCTTAATTGTGGGTTTATCATTACCATCATATTTAAACTCAACATTTTTAAATTCAATATTGCCTTTTACTTTTTCTTTATCCAAAGTAGTTTTAATGTTACTTTCATCAGCCATTTCTTCTTCATCTAAGAATTCAAATACTCTTTCACTAGCTGCAGCAGTTGATTGAAGACTAGTCATCGCTTGAGCTATTTGAGAAAGCGGCGAAACAAATAATCTAACATAAACAATAAATGCCACGATTACACCAAAACTTATATGGCCATTTAAAGCAAGTAAAGCTCCGACAACACAAACCGCAACATAACCAAAGTTACCAATAAAACTCATCATTGGCATCATTAATCCTGATAAAAATCCACTCTTCCAATTTGCTTTATATAATTTATCATTCAATTCATCAAATTTTTCATTTGATGTTTTTTCACCATTATATGTTTTAACAACATTTAGCCCTGAATAAACTTCTTCAATATGACCATTTAAAGCTCCAAGTTCATTTTGTTTAGCAACGAAATACTTTTGCGATTTAGATAAAACTAATGACATAAACACAAAGCCAAATAAACTTGCAAGTATAGCCGTAATAGCCATAACACTATTTGTTACAAACATCATAATAATAGTTCCCACAAATAGAGTAATAGCGCTAACTAAAGTTGATAATGATTGGTTCATTGATTGAGCAATTGTATCAACATCATTTGTAACTCTCGATAATATATCTCCAATTACATGTTTATCAAAATATTTCAAAGGCAATTTATTAATCTTACTTGATATATTACCCCTTAGTTTTCTAGCAAAATTATTTGATACATCAGTCATTAATATTGCTTCAAAGTATTCAAATATGGCACTTATTAAATAAATACATATTAATAAAATGGCAATATTTTTTATTTTATCTATATTCATATATGGTTCTACAACCACCTTCACAGAACTAGGCATGTTATCTACAAGACCATATATTTCTGTGGCACTTACATCTTCATTTATATTGCTTGCAATTTCTAAAAATTTACCTTGATCTGTTGCATCTATTACATGACCATCAATTTCAATATCTCTAAATATTTTACTTGCAACACTTTCAGGTATTACTAAATTACTATTTAAACTTTTTATAAATATTTTAGCATCGACATCATTATTAACTAAAATATCTAAAATACTATCTGGCATTTCACTTATTGCTTTAAATGATTTATTGTTAGTTTCATCATTTAATTTCGTCATTATTTCTTGGAATTTCATTAAATCATTCTTAGGAATATTTGAGCTTATCATTACTTTTCCAATATTTTTTTCACTAAAATCAATTACCTTACTTATACTTTCTTCATTTAAACTACTAGTTACTTCTTTAGTTAACTTTTCAAAATTATCTTTATTTAAAACTAATCCCTTAGATATTTCATCAGTTAAATCAGATAATATATTCGGAGTAACGATAGTAAGCATAGCCCCTAAAGCAGCTAAAACTAAAGATATAATAATTAATTTTTTAAAACCCGATAACTCTTGTAATAATCTTTTAATTGCCCCTTTAAAATCTTTTGCTTTTGACACATCTCTATTTGGCCTTGGCATTATCTAATTCCTCCTTTGAAAGTTGTGATAAAGCAATTTGTTTATATACTTCACAACTTTTTAATAGTTCTTTATGTGTACCAACTCCAACCGACTCACCATTATCAAGAACAATTATTTTATCAGCATTCATTATTGTTCCAATTCTTTGAGCAACAATTAAGCTTGTAGCATCTTTTGTATACTTCTTTAATTCGCTTCTAAGTACTGCATCAGTTTTATAATCAAGAGCAGAAAATGAATCATCAAAAATATATATTTCAGGATTCTTAGCTATAGCACGTGCAATTGCAAGTCTTTGTTTTTGACCCCCAGAAACATTCGTACCACCTTGAGCTATATGAGATTCATACCCCTCATCCATTTTAGAGATAAATTCATCAGCCTGTGCAACTCTTGCTGCTTCCACTATCTTTTTATCGCTAATTTCTTCCATTGCTTCACCGTATCTAATATTACTATTTACGGTTTCATTAAACAAAACAGCCCTTTGAGGCACATAACCAATTAATTTATATAAATATTCTAATTTATAATCTTTAATATTAACGCCATCAATTAATATTTCTCCATCTGTTACATCATAAAATCTAACTATTAAATTAACTAATGTCGATTTACCAGAACCAGTTGAACCAATAAAAGCAACAGTATCTCCTTTATTTGCCTTAAACGATATATTTCTTAAAACATACTCTTCGGCATCAGGATACTTAAACGAAACATTTTTAAATTCAACTGTACCAACTTCATCTTTATTTGTTACATTACCATCTATTACACTAAGTCTTGTATCTAATACCTCATTTATTCTTGACGCAGACACCTGAGCTCTAGGTAATATCATAAATATCATTGCAAGCATTAAAAATGACATAATTATTTGCATTGCATATGAAGAAAATACAACCATATCACCGAATAAACCAATTTTATCAGCCATTAACGCATCTTTAATTAAATAAGCACCGATAAAATAAATAACTAATGTTAACATATACATAACCAAATACATAACAGGCGCCATAATTGACATTGCTTTTTGGTTAAATAATTGTAAGTTTGTTAAACTATTATTCACATTTTGGAACTTTTCTTGTTGGTATTCTTCTGCATTAAAGGCTCTAACTACTCTAATGCCCATTAAATTTTCTCTAGTTACCTCATTTAATTTATCGGTTAGTTTTTGAACTATCTTAAATTTAGGCATAACAATAATTGTCAAAATTCCAATAACTAATAACAAAATAACTACAGCAACAGCAGTTACCATACTCCATTCCCAGCTTTTATTTAAAATTTTGGTAATAGCCCACACAGCAGTAATCGGAGCCTTAATAAGAAGTTGAAGACCAAAACCAATAAACATTTCCACTTGTGTAATATCATTAGTGGTTCTCGTAATTAAACTATTTGTTGAAAATTCTTTAACTTCACTCATAGACATATCTTCAACTTTTCTAAACAATTTAGATCTAAGGTTTCTAGAGAAACCTGATGCAAACAAGGCAATTAAGTAACCAACAATAACAGCACCAACTAAAGAAACAAAAGCACACATAAGCATATATCCTCCATTTTTAAGGATTTCGCTCATTTTACTTCCTTCAGTTTGCACAAGTACAGTTACTTTAGACATATAGTCTGGCATCTTTAATTCAAACCAAACCTGCATAACTATGAGAGCAATACTAACGATAATTATCAACCAATCTTTTTTCTTAAAATTTTTAATTAACTTAAACATAATTATCCTTTCTTTTTTATTATATTTATTTTTTAATTTTATAAAACCTAAACTCTATCACTTGCCATATAATACTAAACTATTTATAAAATTTTGTCAAGACAACATATACTTGACAAATGCAAAAAAATGGCTATAATAGATAGTACTTCAAAAAAAAGGGGGAAATTATAATGAAAGATTATTGTGGTAATTGTGCATATTTAGATTTAAATCAAAAAGAATACTGGGGAGACAGATATTATTGTACTGAAAATTGCAAATACAAAGAAAAAAGCGATGCTGCATGCAATAGATATATAAAGAAACCAGATAATGGCTATACACCGGCAGGATGTTTTATAACAACAATTATTTGTCAATCTCTAGGATACAGAGACAATTGTGAATACTTAGTAATTTTAAGAAATTTTAGAGAACTTTATTTAAAAAGTTTTCCAGCAGGTGTTAAATTACTTCAAGAATATGACCAAATTGGACCAGTATTAAGTATGGAATTAGCTAATTGTCCAGCAATTGATGCAATTATGCTTATGGACAGATTTATTATTCCATGCACAGATGCCATTAAACTAAAAAACTTCGATAATGCAATAGCTATTTATGAAAACATGGTAAATGAACTTAAACACAGATTTAGATATGTTCTAGATACTTTCAAAGTTGATTACACAACTGAAACACCAATCGAAGATTTAGGCAAAGCAAGAGCAAGATTAAAACCAGCAAACGCATAAGTTGCTGGTTTTTTAATATTAGAAAAGTCATGCTTTTTCGTAAATAAAATACTTGATATATGGTCAAAAATAAGTTGTAAATAAACTATTCAAGGGGAATGGTTTAACGAATACTTATAAAGCATATAAATTAAGAATTTATCTTACAGATTTTTAAAGAAAACTAATCGAAAAGTCTTCTGGATGCACTAGATATATTTATAATAACTTTTTGGCAGAAAGAAAAAGTAAATATGAAGAAAATAAAACAAAGATAAGTGTATATGAACAATTAAAAGAATTAACAAATATAAAAAGAGAAAAAGATAAAGATTTGTATTACCAAAGTATAATAAAGTAAATAAATAAATTATAAATCTATTGAATAATCTATTATTTTAATATATAATTTCCTAAGAAAGGAAGAAAAATGGAACCAAAAGAATTAAATAATATTTTATTATTTTTAGCAAACGCTATAAAAAACAATGATTTCGGTGATGACAACACTAAAATAAAATATTTATATAATGAATTAAAAAATATGAAAAATGTTTTACCATCTGAAGAAGAATTAGATAAACTTCAAAAAATTGAAATAGATTTAGAAGTAAAACATGATAGTTTAAATGAATTATCTTATTATTTTAATCCGTTATATGTAAAAGTAAAAAAAGAAATCCATGAAAAAAATGTAAAAAAAATTAGAGAAGATCAAAAAAGAAAGAGAGGAACAAATTAATATGTCAAATTTTGATTATGATAAAATAAAAGATATGGAATACGATGTAGACAGAAAATGTTATGTAGGAAAAAATGGCGAAGAATTTCATGTAACTCCATATTCTGATGGAAGTGGATATAAATATGATTACTATGATAGAAGTCCATATGGAAATGCTCCACATAACTCTACTCACGTTAAATCAGATTTAAATGAAAACTGGACTAGAACAGACAACGATAGAGATAATGGCACCCAAGAAAAAAGTTCAGGCTCTGGTTGTTATTTAACTACAGCTTGCATGCAACACATGAAAGAAAAATTTGATGACAATTGTAATGAACTAATGACATTAAGATGGTTTAGAGATAACTTTGTTAATGAAGATGATATTAAGCATTATTATAGCATTGCACCAATCATAGTAAAAGAAATAAATTCAATTCCAAATAATAATAAAATTTACAATTGGATTTACGAAAATATTGTTCAGCCTTGCGTTATAGCAATTCAAGAAGGTAATTATGAATTTGCATATATGAGATATAAGAATACCGTTATACTGTTAGAAGAAAAATTTGCAAAACCAATGTTACAAAACCAATTAGTTAATACATTAAAAAGAATAAGACAAATATAAATTATAATAAACCAAACCCAGCAAAACACTTGCTGGGTTTATTAATATAAACTATTTAGTAACATCTATCCAACTATCAAATTGAACTATATTTTCTAATTCACTAATTGTAAGTTTTATAGCACTATTAGAGCTTCCACACGCCGGATATACAAATTCATGTTTTTTTAAAGATTCATCAAGATAAATGGTAACTCCATCATTAACACCAAAAGGACAAACTCCTCCAGCTTCATGACCTATTAATTCCACTAAATCCTCTCTAGGTATCATGTGAGCCTTTTCATGGAAAAACTCTTTATATTTATGATTGTCACATCTTTTATCACCAGCCATAACAATTAAAATAGGCTTACCATCAACTATAAATGATAATGTTTTAGCTATATCTGCTTCACCACAACCAATTGCTTGCGCAGCCTCAGCAACAGTTGCACTTGATTCATCAAATTCCACTATTTCTTCATCTTTTTCATATTTCTTTAAATATTCTCTTACTTTAATTAATGACATTTTTTACCTCCGTTACTTCTGTACCACTTAATAAATCATGTAAACCTTTTCCATCTTTTCTAAATATAATCATTCCATAACCCAAATAAGTGATAACATAACCAATTATACTAACAATCAAAGATAATGTAAAGAATAATTTTGTGTTAAAACATAATGCTAAACAAACATTTAAACCACTAAAAAACAAATTATAAACAATTAATGTTCTAACTAAATATTGCCATACTTTTACATCATCTTTTTTATTTTTATTAACAACTTTTAAATTCATCAATTTCTTACCAACGGTTTGATTCTTATTCCATTTTTGAAATCCAACAAAATATAACAAATAACAAACAAAACTAATACCTGTAGAATATACACTATATTTCAACGTATTTTGATATTGACTTACAAATTCAGCACTATAAAACATATCCATAACATTTTCTTCATTTATATTCTTTAATGTTTCATTAAAACTTTCATAAGATTCCAAATAATTATCTAGATATGGATTTAGTATATCAATGTTAGCTAGTGCAGATGCTACAAATCCCACTATTAAAATATCAATAATATATGCCAATAATCTCTTCAATTTCATAGATCCTCCAACTTAAATAAGCAAACTATGTTGTTTGCTTACTTGATGCTAAAGTAACATTAAGTTCTTTAGTTTTTCCATCTCTTATTACTGTAACTTTAATTGTATCTCCAACTTTATATTGATATAAATAATATCTTAAATATGCAATATTTTTTACTTCTTTACCATCTATCTTAGTAATTATATCATTAGCTTCCATTTTACCTTTCGCAGCAGGACTGCCCTTTTCAACACTATTTACAATTACTCCGCTTGCAACACCAGAAGATTGAATTAAAGCACCATATTGATAAGAATTATAATATTTATTTACATCATACATTGATACCCCAATATATGGATATTCAATAGATTCACCTTTAATTATTTGTTCTGCTTTTAATGTAGCATCTTCAATAGGAATTGCAAAACCCATTCCTTCAACACCACTACTTACTAGTTTAAGTGATGTAATTCCAATAACTTCTCCATTACTATTACATAAAGGTCCACCACTATTACCAGAGTTAATCGCTGCATCAGTTTGTAAAACTTTCATTATATAATCATTATTTCTTGAATTATTTAAAGATACTTCCACTAATCTATCTTTACCCGATAAAATTCCTCTTGTTACTGTCCATGAATAAGCACTATCTAAAGGAGCCCCAACAGCAAATGTAGTATCACCAACTCTAGAATTATCATTTTTACCTAAAGACGCTACAGTTAATTCGTCTTTTGATTCCATTGACAACACAGCAATATCAGAATATTGATCAGAACCAACAACTTTAGTTTCTACAACCTTACCATCAGTAAATGTTATAGTTACTTTATTACCACCATCAATTACATGATGATTTGTTAAAATATAATATTTATTACCATCCTTCTTATAAACAAAACCCGTACCAGACGCAATATAAGCATCATCTTTATATGTCGATACAATAACTACTGCATTATAAACTTTTTCTACAGCATCTGCGATACCTGTATCAGTTACTGTTACATCTTTTTCTAACTTGGTTACTGATTCAGTAATGGTTGTTGGGAAAAAATATACAACAGCATACATTGCTAAACACCCTACAAAAAATACTATTATATAATTTACTAAACTTCTTCTTTGTTTAATTTGTTCTTCGTTCATTTTTCTAACCTCACTATTTCTTTATAATTATTTGGAAATCCCATCTCATGCAATACTTTTTCTATTTTAATAACTTTAAGCTTACCAGACAATCTATCTAATTCATAACTTATTTCATTAATAAACAAATTAAAATTATTTTCTTCTAACAACTGTTTTAATATAATTATGAGTGCAAATAAATCATTCTTTCCATATATATATTCCTCACTTATCTTTGGAATATACAATAATCTATGATATTTTGTATCATCAATAGCTTTTTGAGTTCTATTAATATAACAAATATCTTCATGAGCACATAAATTACGATAATTAGCAACAATTGGTAAATAATCAACCATACAATCAATACTTACTCCAAAAACATCAGCTATTTCTTTTTGGTCTTGATATTGAAGTACCGTATATAATTCTCCAACTATTCCAAATGATAAAACCTTTACAACAACCCAAAGAGGAATATAACCATAATTTATGATGTAATGTGCTGTTGCTGTATGTTGTTTACCATTAACACTTATCTGTCTTCTCATCTTTCTAATTAAATCATTAATTTGCCTATTTCTTCTTGAATCTTTAACAAAGTTATTAGGATTTAAATAATTATTTTCTTTAAATCCATGATTCTTACTCATTATATAAGCTAATACACTTTTTAAATTATTTTCTACAATCAAAATATTTTTAAAAATTATATTTCTTATTTGTCTATCAAAAAGAAACATTGAATATAATTCATTAAAAGTTGTACCTTCTAGATAAGTTTTGTTATCATCAGGCTTCATAAATAAATGACGGTATCCACTTAAGAAAAAGTAGTTTTCACGCAACAAAATAGTTTTAGCAGTCTCAATATCTTCTACTACTAACCCTTTTTTTGTAAGTATGTCAATTTGTTCATCTAATGTTTTAAATGTTTTCGATTTCACACTATACCGCCTTTACTTTAAACATTATACCACAACTGACTTAATAAATATATAGCAAAATAATGGTTTTAATGTAAAAAACTTGTGAAAAAAAAGTGAAATTAATAAAATTAATTATAATAATGACTTATTGCTTGCGCTAATATTTTTGCAAATTTACTTTGATATTCTTTTGTAACTAATTTACTTCTTTCAGTTGCATTAGATAAAAAACCACATTCTACTAACACTCCATTTGTATTTAATTTATCATACATATAAGTTGATGCAGGTATTTTTTTTACCTCTCTATCAGTATTTGTATTATTATTTAAATATTCTTGTATAGATTTAGCTAATTCTTCATTATTTTTATTATAAAAAACTTGAGCACCATAGTACCTTGTATCTGTAAGATAATTTAAGTGAATAGATAGATACATATCAACAATCTTTTGATTAATAATTTTAATTCTTTCATCAAAATCTGCCTTTTTACGATGATTTTTAACACCATTACTTAAATCGTTATCACTTGTTCTAGTCATAATAACTGTTGCTCCCATTTCACTTAAATATTCTTCTAGATACTTTCCAATAGATAAAGCAATATCCTTTTCATAAATATCATTATATAAAGAGCCTGGGTCCAAACCACCATGGCCACAATCAATTGCCACAACTTTTCCTTGCAAAGGTAAGTCAGCCCTAACCGGATAACTAAACAGAACTAAAAATAACGCTAAAAAAACGGAAAATACTCCAATATAATATTTTTTCATATTAAATTATATTAATATTTTCCATTTTTTATTTATCATATTCATCCATAAAACTTTTATAAATACCATTCTTTTTAGTACCCAATACACAATTTAAATTAATATTATCTAAAGATTTAAATATATTATAATCTATATCAGGATTCAATTCTCGCAAATATTTTATCAACTCTTTCATTTCTTTTCTTTTACTTACAGGTTCATCACTCAAGCTAACTCTTTCTGTAAACTTACATGCACAATTTATAAATTCTAGATTATTATACTTTGCCCAAGCTAAAATACTATTTTCTTTTACTAAATAAAGCGGTCTAATAAGTTCTATATTTTCAAAGTTTTCACTATGAAGTTTTGGAAGCATAGTTTTAACCTCACTACCATAAAACATTGAAAGTAATGTAGTTTCTATTACATCATCAAAATGGTGCCCCAAAGCTATTTTATTACACCCTAATTCTTTTGCTTTATTATATAAATGACCTCTTCTCATACGAGCACACATATAGCAAGGGCTTTTTTCATTTAAAGTATTAGCCACTTCAAATATATCACTATCAAACATCTCTAAGTTAATATTAAGTATTTTAGCATTTTCAAATATCTTTATTTTATTTGCTTCATTATATCCAGGATTCATACATACATAACATGCTTCAAAAGGAATGCCTCCATGTTTTTGTAATTCTTGGACACATTTAGCAAGCAAAAAAGAATCTTTACCACCAGAAATACAAACCATTACTCTATCATTTTCATTAATTAGTTTATAATCTTTAACAGCCTTAACAAATTTAGCCCATATTTCTTTTCTATACTTTTTTATAATACTTCTTTCGATTTCTTTATATCTTTCCATTACTAACCTCACTTAAATATTTCTTTACATAATTATAATAATATTTTATTTTATTTTTATATATTAAATTATTATATATTTCATCTATAATATTTTCTTTTTCTATATATTTTAATGTCCATTTATAATTTATATCAAAAACAAAAGCTAACTTCAATAATACTTTATCCGAAAACGATTTCACCTTTGTATGATCTATACTTTCTTTGCTTAAGAATTCATTTTTTACATCACTAGTAATACTTTCATTATCTTCGTCAAGAACAATATCATTTATTTTTATCATATACAAAATATCTGTTTTATCTGCATCACGAAGAATTTTGGACATCAATAAATCAATGTCTTTTGTTTCATCAGCAATTTCATATTGATTATGATTTTTTATAGCAGAATAAATAGTTTTATCCCATTTATGATCAATTTTAAATCTATTTATCTCCTTGTTTTTAAAAAGTACTTGTAATCCTAATAAAGCATGATCCTCACTCTTCAAATCATCAAAAGTTTGATATTTTTCCCATTGTACAAATCTTCCAATATCGTGAACCAAGCCAATAAATTCAGCTAAATATATTAAATCATCCGCGAGATTTAAATCAAGTGCAATACTCTTACATAATTTACTAACACGCAAAGAATGATTTATTTTTCTCTTAATTTCTTTTTTATTTACATCAAAATTATTAGCATATAAAAGAAATATTTTTTCATTATTCAAAATTATCACTTCCAAAAAGAATCCAAGGATACTCATTCCAAAATGGTTCGCATTTAAAAACTTCTTTTTCTTTTGTAATAGGATGTTTAAACTCTATTTTATATGCCCACAAAGCAATTTGTTCACCGACTTTGGCATTTTTATTATATTTTTGATCTCCCCACAAAGGGAATCCTCGTGAAGAAAATTGCACCCTAATTTGATGTGACCTTCCAGTTTCTAAATTTATTTTTACTAAACTAAGTCCATCAATATACTTTATTAATTTATAAGATAATTTAGCATACTTTCCTTTTTTATCAACAATAGTTCTATTTTCTTTTTCAAGTTTTAATAAATTGTCTTCAAAAATCCCATCATCTGGAACTTTTCCTTCAACAATAGCTAAGTATGTTTTTTTAAACTGATGCTTTCTAACCATATCGCTAATTCTTCCCGCGGCTTTACTAGTTTTAGCAAAAACCATTACTCCACCAACAGGTCTATCAAGTCTATGCACTAATCCCAAATAAACATTCCCAGGTTTATTATATTTATCTTTAATATACAATTTTAATTCAGATAATAAATCTGTATCTTTTGTTTCATCACCTTGTACTAATATGTTTCGAGGCTTTTCAACAATTAATAAATGATTATCTTCATATATTACCTTATTCATCTTGCCATCTTCCATAAATTCCACATGGTAATACTAAATCATTTTTACTTATAGGAAGTCCAATTTCTCCAGCATCAATTACACCACCATAAGACTTACCAACAGTTAATTTTAAAATATTATATAAAACTGTACTTGAAACACCAGTTGTATATGCGTTAATAAGAAAAAATAAAGGGTTATCAGATAACAGTAAAACACATCTACTTACTAATTCTTCCAGATTTTTTTCAAGTTTCCAAACTTCACCACTAGGGCCTCTTCCATAAGAAGGTGGATCCATTACAATAGCATCATACTTATTTCCTCTTCTTATTTCTCTTTCAACAAATTTTAAACAATCATCAACCAAAAATCTAATATAATTGTCTTTAACTCCAGACAATTGAGCATTTTCTTTTGCCCATTCAACCATACCCTTAGCAGCATCAACATGAACTACAAGTTCAGCTCCAGCTTTACTACAAGCAACAGTTGCACCACCCGTATATCCAAATAGATTTAATACCTTAATTGGTCTTTTAGCATTTCTAATTTTATCCATCATAAAATCCCAATTCGTAGCTTGTTCCGGAAATAAGCCTGTATGTTTAAAATTTGTAGGACTAACTTTAAATTTCAAACTTTTATATTCAATAGTCCAAAAATCAGGCAACTTTTTATTAAATTCCCAATGTCCTCCACCATCGACAAATCTATAGTAAACACCATCAACAGTTTTCCACGATTTATCAACTTCAATTGGCCACATTGCAAGGGGTTCAGGTCTTCTTAAAATGACATTGCCCCATCTTTCTAATTTTTCGCCATTACCAGCATCTATGCATTCATAATTTTTCCATTCATTGCTTATTCTCATAGATAACACCTCGCTAAACATAATTTTACTAAAATTTTCTTTTAAATACAATAAAATCAAGACACTTTTGCCTTGATTTTTTATCATTTATAACAATAACTTGAATTAATCTTTGTATATCCGCTTTCACAAGAATATGTTGTAGAACAACTTGTAGTACATCCCCCACCTGTTGTATAGCACCTAGATGCAGACCAATCTACAATAGGAAATGTTGAAGGGCAAGAAGAATAATAAGCACTGTAACAAGTTTTCCAAGTTGGCTCATATGCTCCTCTATTACATGATTTTCTTGCTATTTCGGATGAAGAAGCATTATAGTAACAAACAAGATCACATACTTCTGTTCCTTCAGTACATGTTTCACTACAAGACCTTGAACTAGACGTTTCTATTATCTCTATATTGCAACTACCAGTATTACCCGCTTTATCAATTACATAACCATAAAATTTTCCTGTACTAATGTTTACTGTTGAATTAGTATAATCAGCTGTTTTATTTTTAGTAATACCCGATTTTTGGACATCAGTAGATTTTTGACCAAAAGATATCTTTGAACTATTTGCAGTTAACTTACAAGTTGGTGCCGTTTTATCTATTTTTAAAGCTTTTCCATTAGAAGGAGAACTACACTTATTTTGATAACAATTTCTAACATAAATAGTATTATCTATTTCAGAACTATATACAAAACTTCCTTTATTTCCATCTATTGTTCCCGATGCAGTTATCCAATTGCCATTACCAATTTTATACTCAAACTTTGTAACAACATCATTTACAGATCCAGGATTAATTTCAATATAGATTGATTTATTTGTCCATAATCCATTATATACCTGACCACTACTCGATTCTAATTTTGTAATAATAGTTGGAGTAGAAGGTGTTAATGGAATAACTTTTAATTCTGTTGTAGCTTCAGCAGTTTTTCCATTACCTCCTGTAGCAACGCATTTTAAAGTATATGTTCCAACTGCTAAAGATCCAGTTGCCTCAGGTGTACAACTCAGAGTACCACCACTAATTGAATAAGTAACTATAAAATAAGAACTAGTTTTATTATTTGTACCCATTTTTATTTCATTGTTACTAGATTTAGCAACTATACTTGGACCAGCATCGTCTATAGAAGTAATTTCTATTTTTCTTTCTGTTTTATTTCCGGCTTTATCTTTTACACACACTTTATATTTACCATTTGAATTAATTGTTATTTCTTTATTTTTATTATAATTTAAGCACATTTCATTTTCTTTAACAATAGCATAACCATCAATTCCTGACCCAATTCCATCGCTTGCCATTATTTCAATTTTTTTATTGACACTCCAATTAGTATTATATTTGATTTCATTTATAACGGGAGCTTCTTTATCAATTTTTATTCCCTTTGTTGCAATTCCAACTAAATCCTCGCCGTTATTGATTTTACCTTTCACCTCACACTTGTATCTACTATTTAATAGGTTTCCATCAACACTAATAGTAGCCTCATTACTAGAAAATCCCGTATTACTTGTCCAATTATAAGTAGTATTTTGTTCAGCTAATAAACTTCCTCGATGCATTATCCCCAATGTAACTGCACTATTAAACCAAGTTGTATCATCAAATTTAATACATTGTCCATTCTCAAATTTACAAACTTCATAATCTGTTGTTACCTCATATTCATTACATTTTCCGTTTTCATCTTTGCCCAAATCTTCCATTAAAGTTGAATTATATTTTCCATTTTCAAAATTAGATTTAATAATAAAACAATTCATACTTTTATTATCTCTTGGATCATAAATATCAGTTTCATCATCAGATTTTACTTTACCTTCCTTAATTAAATCCTCAACATTTATCGTAGTTATCGAAGTTTCTTCAGCATATTCTGATGCTTTCGTTTCTAAATATAAAACTAAATTATTATATTCTTTCTCTAAAATATTTTTTCTAATATTTATAAATAGCATTACTGAAGCAGATATTAATATTGATAGTACTACTAATACAGCTATGAGTTCAATTAATGTAAATCCTTTTTTATTCACACTATCACCTATTATAATAATAAAATAAATAAAATAATAAGTCAATAAAAAACCACGGTAACCCGTGGAATAAAATGTCTACTAACGTTTTGAGAATTGTGGAGCTCTTCTTGCTTTTTTTAGACCATATTTCTTACGTTCTTTAACTCTTGGATCTCTAGTAATAAATCCAGCATTTTTAAGAATATGTCTGTAACTATCTTCTCTTGTTTGATCGGTATTAGCGTCAAATGCTAAAAGCGCTCTAGTAATACCTAAACGAATTGCTCCAGTTTGTCCAGAGAATCCGCCACCTTTAACATTAATATCAATGTCAAATCTGTTTTCATTTCCAGTAGCAACTAAAGGTTGTTTTAAGTCCATTACTAATGTTGCATAAGGCATATAATCATTAACATCAACACCATTAACAGTAATATTACCAGTACCACCAACAAGTCTAACTCTTGCTACACTTCTTTTTCTTCTACCAGTTGCTGTCCATTCTTGTTTCTTAGCCATAATTCCTCCTAATTAATTTCTAAAGCCTTAGGCTTTTGAGCTTCATGCTTATGATTTGCATCACGATAAACAAATAATTTTTTACCCATAGCTCTTCCAAGTCTGTTGTGAGGAAGCATTCCTTTAACAGCTCTTTCAACCATTTCTTCTGGATATTTTTCAATCATTTCTTTAGCATTTCTTTCTCTTAGTCCTCCTGGAAATCCGCTATGATTATAATATTTCTTATCTTCTAGTTTGTTTCCAGTTAAAACTACTTTGTCAGCATTTACAATAATTACATAATCTCCGCAATCAACATATGGAGTATAAGTAACTTTGTGTTTTCCTCTTAATACATGAGCAGCTTTAGTTGCAACACGACCTAAAGTTTTACCTTCAGCATCAATTACATACCAATTTCTTTCAATATTTTCTTTTTTTTGCATAAATGTTTTCATAAAACTAATTCCTTTCACTATGCTTATTGTTTAATTTTCCCACGACTAAACAAATCACATAAATAAAATGTACCGATTAAAATTATATGAAAAAAAAAGCCAAAAGTCAAACCTTTTTAACTATTTTCTTAAAATAATATGCAATTTTTATCTTTTTTTGTATTCTTTGGCAAATTTTGCAATAAAAATCAATACCAAATCTTTTCTAAATATAATCCGTCCGCTGGAACAACACTTAATTTCTTATCTATATCTTTGTCTAACATATTTTCAATTATATGAATATCTACTTTACCTCTTCCAACATCAAGTAAAGCCCCAACTAGATGTCTAATCATATATCTATAAAAACCAATACCTACAAATTTAAATACAATAATATCTCCATTTTTTTTTATTTTAATATTATAAATCGTAGATGTATAATCATCTCTATAACCACTTACAAAATTATGATAATCATGCGTACCAATTAATAACTTACTTACATTTTTCATTTTTTTAATATCAAAATCATATTTTACTTGATAATAATATCCATCATATTCTTTCTTATATTTTCCATTATTTACTTTATAAACATACATTTTTTTTATAACATTATGCCTTGCATGGAAATCATTACTAACAACACTAATTTTATTTATAATAATTTCATTATTTAACAATATATTTATTTTATCAATATCCTTATTGCTTACACTTCCATCATAATCAAAATGGGCACATTGCATATGAGCATGAACTCCAGCATCGGTTCTTCCGCTACCTTTAATTAAAATATTACTTTTTAATACTTTACTTAAAGCATTTTCTAAAGTTCCTTGCACATTTTTTACATTATTTTGCCTTTGAAATCCATGAAACTTAGTACCATCATAACCAAACTTAATTAAATATCTCATGATTTTACCCTATATATAGCTTTTAATAAATCGTCTATTTCTTTATAATGATTAATATTAACACCAAGATCTAAAGATTTATTTGTAAATTCCACTATCTTGGGTACATCAATATATTTACTTAATTCATTACTATATAAATCATTAGTTTCTAATACAATTTCTTTGTTAATAACATACAAGTTATCAACACAATTAAAAAACAAATTGCTGTTTTTATCCACTAAAATAATTTTTCTTCCATAACTTACTATTTTTTTAAATATTTTTTTAAAAAATTCTATATCTTTATTTGTTAATCCTTTACTAAAATTTACTAATAATATTTCTTTATCTTGTAGTTTACTTGCTAAAATTACTTTACTTTTATTTCTTTGTGATAAATCTTCGAAATCTAATTCTAAATAACTTTCATCAAGTCCCACCATTTTTAAAGCATCACTAGCTTTCTTCAATACAATATCTTTTACTTTACCATTAAAATTACTTTCATTAAAATCACTACTTATAACACCGATAATATTACCTTTAAGCTCTAATTCCATAAATCCTCCGTTAATTTATCCATATCATAATACACTTTACCCAATATATCGTAATATGTTAATTGAATAGATAAATCTACCACAAATGGAAGACCATAACCCAACTTCTTTAATACTTTTTCATTTCTTAAAACAAATTCCGTATTACCCTCAAGTACTTTTTTATTTTCATCAAAAACAACAATATAATCACTTAATAATGAATCTTCAATATTACTTGTAATATTAACAAAATTAATATTTTGTTTCTTTAATAATTCTATAATAACTTTTTTCTCATTGTTTCTTAAATTATACCAAGATTCATTAAAAACAACTCTTTTACTTGGAAACATTTCCAATTTTTCTTTTAATTCATCAAAAGACATATTGCTTCCAATAATTGAATATTCTTTAAATTGTTCCATAAATTCCTTATTAGCATTATTAACAAGTATAGTATAGTTTACCTTATCATCAAACATCATATAATACTACCCCTCCGGCTTCCATACTCTTTTTTACATTTATTAGCCTTTGATTTGTACTTCCGCGAAACTTACAATTCAAGCTCTTCTTATCTATCATAAATTTTCCATCTACTAAAACATCAACATATTTTAGTAAATCAAGCCTACTTTTATCACTTAGTAAAGCCTCATAAGTAAAGCCCGTATATGCCCAAACATTTAGACCAATACTTTTAGCAAATTTAGCTATTTCCAATGCAGCTTCAGGTTGAAAGAATGGGTCTCCTCCCGATAAAGTAATTCCACTTTGATACTTCAAATTTTTAAGTTTCATTTTTATTTCATCAACATCCACAACTATTCCGCCATTCATATCATGAGTTTCAGGATTTTGACATCCTTTACAATTATGTAAACAACCTTGAAACCAAATTACAGTTCTAATACCAGAGCCATCCAATATACTATCAGGTTGAATATCAGCTGCAAGTCTTACTACCATTATCTTCACTTCTTTCTTTATGTCTTTTAACTAAATTATTTATTTTAATAAAATGATGATTAACTCCAGATTTACCAATTTTATAATTATTTTCAAGTGTTACAATATCAGCTAATTCTTGCATTGATACCTCTGGATATTTCACCCTAGCATCCGCTACTATCCTTGTATTTTCTTCAAGCAATCCAAATAAATCATGATCTTTTAAATAGTTAATGTTTTCAAGTTGAACTTGTCCAGTTCTAAAAGTTTTTTCTTGATTAGCAATCTCACAATTATTTAATCTATTAACCATATTTTTATGATCTCTATAAATTCTTATATCTTCAAAATAAAATAATGAATTCATTGCTTTAAATCTTTTTATTAAGTCACTTATAGATTCACTTGCTTTAATATAAACAATATTTTTATAGCCTCTTTTTATTAATTTGGATTTCATATTGAAATAATTAAGTAAATTAAGAACCTGTTTTGCAAGTCTTTCTTTAGTAAAAATAAACTCTAAATGATAACCACTTGTACTTGGATTAGAAACATTACCAACTGCTAAGAAGGCTCCTTCTAAAAAGGCTATTTTTTCTTCATCACTTACTAAATCATCTACTTCTATTTTTATACCCACACTTATATCTTTTTTTATTAAATCAATTTTTTCTTTAATACTAAGAATATATATTTGCTTTACTTTAAATCTTTTTTGAATTCTAACCATTATACTGGGACTAACCCCATATATTTCTTTTATTTCTTTATATATTCTTCTAGCAATACTAGCATTTTCTAAAGTAATGTTTATTTCTTCTTTATTAAATTTAGCAACGCTATTTAAAAAGGCTATCAATTCATATCTTGCCTCAATAATATTAATATCATTTTTAGCTATTTCTTCTTTTAAACTTGTAGTAAATGTCATTTTCTACCATCCATTAAATATGAGAATAATAAATAACCTGTCTTTAATGCATCATGTCTATATGAACCATTTTCAATTGTAAATAATTTATCTTTTATAACATATATATTACTTTCATCTAATTCATGCATATCTAATAAAACAGGATCTTTTTGTTCTTCATTTCTATATTTCTTTGCTAAATCGCTGCTTATTACTTCATCATTAGCTATAACAACATCTATACTTCCTTTACCTAAATATTTTTCTAAATAATCTATATGATCTTTCACAGTAAATCCATCAGTTTCTCCAGGTTGGGTAAATAAATTACAAATATATACTTTTTCTCCTTTAGCTTTATTTATTACATCTACAAGAGATTTATCAATTAAATGTGGGACAATACTTGTAAGTAAACTACCAGAAGAAAATATAATTAAATCAGCTTCTTTAACAGCCTTTATTACTTTAGGATTAACAGTTATTTCTTTATCATATTTTACTTCCACTATCTTACTTGCACATTTAGTTAATTGATGTTCACCAATTACTTTCTTACCACTACTTGTAATACCAACCAAATTTACATTATCTTCAGTTAATGGTAAAATATTTCCTTTAACATCAAGTAATTTTTCCATCACAGGCATAGCACTAGCAAAATTACCTTTTAAATCCATCAAAGCCATTAATAGCAAGTTCTTAACTGAATGAATACCTAAACTTTTCGATTTAGTAAATCGATAATTCATTAAATCTATTACATCTTGATTTGTATCAGCCATACTAAGCATTACTTTAGTAATATCACCAACCGCAGGTATTTTTAACTCACGTCGAAGAAGACCTGTGCTTCCTCCATTATCAGCAACAGATACAACTGCAGTAATTTCTACTGGAAATAATTTTATTCCTTTTAAAAGTTGAGAAAGTCCACTTCCTCCACCAAATATAACAATCTTTTTCATAAGCAATCACACTAATAGTGTATCACAAATCTTATAAAAATGGAATATTACTTCTTTTAACTCCACCATTTACTTCATAGCATTTATCAATTATCATAAATGCACTTGGATCAATTTCTAAAATTCTTTTTTTCAATAAATAATAATCGCTATTAGAAACAGCACACATTATCATCACACCATTTTTGTGAGAATATCCCCCAGTACCTGGAATAGTTGTAAAACCAGTTTGAAATTCTTCAAGTATAACTTTTTTAATCTTTCTTGTCTTTCTTGTATAAATATAAAACAATTTACTATCTGAAATACCAAACATAATTTTATCAACAAAATATGTAGAACAATAAAGAATAATAAAAGAATAAACTCCTTTAGTAAAGCCAAACACTAACATACCAGAAAGTATAATAAAACCATTAGCAAATAACAAAGCCTTAGATTCACTAACTTTACAATACTTATTTATTATTTGCATAATTATATCAGACCCACCCGCAGTAAAACCACTTCTATATATAAAACCACTGCTTATTCCATATAAACATATTGCAAATAACAAAGTTAAATAGAAATCTTCTGTAACTAAATAATTTGATAAAAAGTTTGCAACCGGCATTGATAATGTAACCATTAATGGATATAATAAGGAACCAATAATATTTTTTTTAGTCGTACTCCATCCTAAGAATATAAAACAAATAATTAATAGTATAATATTTGAAATAAGTAAGAATACTGATGGTGTCCATCCAAATAATTTTTGCATAACAATAGCAATACCACTAAAGCCAGATACAACTAAATCATTCGGAGTTAAAAATAAGTTAAAACACATTGCATAAAAAAATAATCCAAATACCAGTGAACAACCATCAAATATTATCTCTTTGTAATTAATTTTCTCCATATCTTCAACCACTTTTCTATAATAATTATAAACTAATATTTATTTTTTAGCAATTATTAATATTAAAAAACATATATTGTTTTAGAGGTGAATATAAAATGAATGGTAATTTCTACCAAAATCCAACATTTCCAAGTTCTAATTTCGGAACACCACCAGGAAACATGTCTGTATCTGAAGTAAATAATAGCAATTTACCAGATGAACAAAGCTATATTGAAAATATCCTAAGGTTAAATAAAGGAAGAAAGATAAAAGCTTATGTTTCATATCCAGACAGTAGTGCATGGCAAAACAAAGTATATGAAGGAATTATTGAAGAAGCAGGAAGAGATCATCTTATAATCAGAGATAACACAAATAATCTTTGGTACTTAATTAGAATAATTTATTTAAATTATGTTGAATTCATGGAACCAATTATTTACTCACATAGTTTCTCAGAAAAAACATATTAAAATAAACTGATAGCACAACCTATCAGTTTTAATTTTATTCAGCTATTATATTATCTAATAATAATATTTAAAATTATTCTTTTCTCTTCCCAATGTACTTTTAGGTCCATGACCAGGATAAATAACTATATCATCGGGATATTTACTAATTTTTTCTAAACTTTTTATCATATCTATATCACTACCAGTATCTAAATCGGTTCTTCCAATAGAACGATAAAACAAGAAATCGCCAGTAAACATAACTTTTTCATTTTTAAAATAAATACTTCTACTATCACTTGTATGTCCTGGAGTTTCAATTATTTCATAATCAAAGATATCACTTTTAACATTTTCTTCAAGTTTAAAATACTTCTTTAACTCATCCAAAGCTCCAATATGGTCAAAATGATGATGAGTAACAATTATCTCCACAACATTTTTATCTTTACATGCATCAATTATTCTATCAGCTTCATCACCCGGGTCAACAATAAAAGCATTATTTCCAATACTACAGACATAACAATTTTCTTGCAAAGCACCAACAACTAACACTTTAATATCCATATACATCACCTAAACCACTGAGTTCTTGAATAGAACCAACCACCTGCTGATGGGTAACCTTCGGGTTTGATAGCATTTGCCATCCAATTACCAATAAAATATTTATTATTAGCAATTTTACCTTTAGAAATACCAAAGTGTAAGTGTGTTCCAGTTGAACAACTTTCCCATTTTCTAGTACCAGCACCACCACCTTGAAGACCAATAACAGTATCCTTAGTTACAACATCTCCGGCTTTAACATAAACTTTTAACAAGTGAGCATATTGAACAGTATAATATTTACCAGCAACTTGCATCCAAATATATACTTGATTACCCCCACAAGTTTTAGTTTTCTTTGAATTATATGTTTTTTCAGCATTAATAACCATTGCAACAGAACCAGAACCAACTGCATAAACTTTAGTTCCTTCACCATTACCACCAATATCAACAGCTTGATGAACCTTATAAGTACCAGGTTTTAACGGATTATTTCTAACTCCAAAATTGCTATTTACTCTTCCCTTAATTAAAGGCTTTAACCACATAGCATTTCCCATTACTCTAGAACATTCATCTAAGTCTTGATTTTCTTTACAACCCATTTGTTCATAAACTTTAATTAATTCTTTTTGAGAACTAATCTGAGAATTAATATCTAAAGCAATATCATTTAAATCAGACAAATTATCTTGAAGACTATAAACTGCATCTTGATATGCAATAATATTTTTTTCTAAAGTTACTTGATACTTTTTCATATCAACTTGTAATTGTTCATTTTCTTTAATTAAGTCTTCTAATTTTTTTAGTCTCTCTTGTTGATAATTTGTTAATTCTTTAACTGCATCACTTCTCATTATTAATTCTGTCATATTAGATGATTCGGTAATAAATTCCATATAAACATTATTACTTAACATTACTTGATAATAAGCAATTAATTCTTTGTTTTTTTCTTCTAATTCAGCAATCTTTTTATCTGTTTCTTCAATTAACACTTTTGCATTTTCTATTTTTTCTTTACTATTTGTTATCTCTTGATTGGCATTATTTATCTCATTTTTCTTTGTATTAATTTGACTTTGTGTTAAATTCTTTTTGCTATCATTTGCTCTTTTTTGAGCTTCCAAATCTTTTAAATCAGCCCTTAAAGCTGCCAAAGTATTTGCAGACTTGGCATACGCATTAGATGGCTTAAATATAAAACATGACACAAATATAATTATTGCTAAAACATATCTTATGAAATAACAAATTAATTTTTTTATACTCATAGTTACACCTTCAAATACTTTCTTACAGCTTTAATACTACCATACATACCTACTAAAGCTCCAATTGCTATAACTATTAAAGAAACCCAAAATACAAATGGATATGGTTTTATTAACATAATCATATTTGAAAGCAATTTACCATGCATTCTTGAATAAAGAATTACATATCCATAAATAGTAATACATACTGGAATAATTGAACCAATTAAACCAATTATGAACCCTTCAAATAAGAAAGGTAATTTAATTGTAATATTGCTTGCCCCAACTAATCTCATAATTTCAATTTCATTTCTTCTACTAAATATAGTTAGTTTAATTGTATTACTTATTAAGAAACTTGTTACAACTACTAAAGCAATTACTACCACTACTACTATTTTTTGTACTATATCAAATACAGATATTACTTGTTCAACCATTCCTTCTCCATATTTAACAGTATCGACACCATTTATTGCTTTAATATATTCACTTGTTTCGCTTAATTTTTTTACATCATTTACTTTTAATACGAATGAATCCATTAATGGATTTTCATCCAAATAATCTAAAACTGTTTTAAATGAGTCGTCGTATTCACTCATTTCTAATTTCCACTCGTCTTTACTTTTAAATGTTACTTCTTCAACATTTTTATAACTTGATATTTCACTTTTAATATTATCAATTTGTTCTTCAGTTACATCTTTTTTTAAATAAGTAACAATTGTTAATTCATCTTCAATTAACTTTGTAGCATTATTTACATTTGCTGCAGCAACAACAGCCACAGCTACAAGTATTAACGTAATTGTGGTACACATAATAGATGCAAAACTCAAAGAAAAGTTTCTAACAACACTCTTAAGCGCATCTCTTATACTTCTAAAAAATATTCTAAACGCTCTCATTTGTCTTATAACTTCCTTTCGCATAATCACCAACAAGTACTCCATGATTAATAACTAGAACTCTTTTTTTCATTCTATTTACTATATCTTTATCATGTGTGGCCATAATAATTGTCGTACCTAATTCCTTATTAATTTTTTCAATTACATTCATAATTTCTTCACTAGTTTTAGGATCTAAATTACCAGTTGGTTCATCACAAATTAAAAGCTTAGGCTCATTAACAATAGCTCTAGCTATACAAACTCTTTGTTGTTCTCCACCAGAAAGTTCTCCCGGAAATGATCTTACCTTTTCTTTTAGGCCTACTCTTTCCAAAGCACTCATAACTTTAGGCCTAATTTCAGAGCCTTTCATGCCAATACATTCTAAAGCAAAAGCTACATTTTCATAAACCGTAAGTCTAGGCAACAATTTAAAATCTTGAAAAACAATTCCTTCTTTTCTTCTTAATTTATATACTTTTCTATTTCTAAGTTTACCCACATTTAAACCACCTACAAAAACAGTTCCCTTCGTAGGCTTTTCTTCTCTATAAAGCATTTTAATAAATGTTGATTTCCCACTTGCAGTAAGTCCTATAACAAAGACAAACTCACCCTTACTAACTTCTACTGACATATCAGCAACAGCAGTTATACCATTTTTATAAGTTTTATTAACATTTTTTAATTCTATAAACTTCATAGGATCCTCCACCATAATTATATCATTAATTATCTATTTTATAAATGGCAAATTTATGTAATTTACACTTATTTGTTTAACTTTCCTTGCTTACATACCATAATTTTAATATAATAATTACATACGGAGATGATATTTTTGAAAAAAAATGAATTTATCGAAGGTGCACTAATAGCTACGATTGCTATAATTTTATCTAAAATACTCGGAGTACTTTACGTAATCCCTTTTTATAATATAATAGGTGAAAACGGTGGTTCTCTTTATGGATATGCCTACAACATATACAACTTTTTCTTAATCATATCTTCGGCAGGTATACCACTTGCTATAAGTAAAATTACTAGTGAATATAACACATTAGGAAAATTAAAAGAAAAAACATACATGTTTAAATATTCAAAAAAAATTATTAGAATATTTTCCATTGTATCATTTTGTATATGTTTCTTTGGCGCAAACTTAATAGCAAATGCTATCGTCGGAGATTTAACTGGTGGAAACACTGTATCAGATGTTGCTTTTGTAATTAGATGTGTATCATTTGCCATATTAGTTGTTCCTCTTTTAAGTATATTTCGAGGCTACTTACAAGGACATCATTATATAACGGCTCCATCAATTGGTCAAGTAATTGAACAATTTGTAAGAGTCTTAATTATAATCGTAGGATCTTACCTAGCATTAAAAGTATTTCATTTATCAACTGCAGAAGCTGTTGGTATCGCTGTATTCGGAGCTTGTGCCGGGGCTTTAATTTCATATCTATATCTTCTTATTAAAACAAACAAAGTAAAAAAAGAATTATTTGTGCCTTACGAAGAAGTATCCGCAACTGAAAAGAAAACAATCTTAAAAAAATTAATTGGTTATTGTATTCCTTTTATAATTATAAATGTTGCTAATAGTATTTATAACACTGTTGATATGATATTAGTTATCAAAGGATTAAATTGGATTGGTTATCCAGCCCAAGATATTGAAACAATTTCATCAGTATTTACCACCTGGGGAAGTAAATTAGTGAGTGTAGTAACAGCAATTGCAACTGGACTTGTAATAAGCTTAATACCTACAATCGTAGAATCATATACAAAAAAAGATATGAAAAAAGTTAATCAAGATTTTAATAAAACATTACAAGTACTATTATATGTTATATTACCTTTATCAATATTCTTAAGTATATTTTCAAAACAAGTATGGACAATATTTTATGGGGAAAGTTTCTATGGACCATTAATATTCAAATATACAATCCTACTTGCCATATTAGATTCTGCTTACATAATGATATGTAGTGCTCTTCAAGGACTATCTAAAACAAAACTAATTTACATCTCTTGTGCAACTGGTCTAATTACTAAAACATTATTAGATATTCCATTAATATTCTTGTTTAATAAACTAGGTATTTATCCATTCTATGGTGCAATACTTGCAACAACAATTGGTTATTTACTATCACTTGCTATTCCACTTTACACTTTACATCACAAATATAACTTTAGTTACAAAGAAACATTAAAATCAATACCAAAACTAATAGTAACTATTGTTATCTTAGTAATAATATGCTTAATCCTAAAACCATTAATATTTAATCATATAACAAGAAAGTTACCGATGTTACTTGCCCTAGCTGGTATTGGGCTTGTCTCTTTAATACTTTATTACATAATGAATAAAGATTTATTAAATGAACTAGTTGGCAACAGATTATTAAATAAGTTTAAAAGAAAGAAAACTTCAGCAAAACAAAACTGAAGTTTTTAATTGATTCTAAGTGGATTATCTTTAGTACCGTTTCCTGACTTATACAAAGAATTTTCTACTAAGAAAAATACAGGTCTAATTGTTTTCGCATGATTTGGATATTCTCCAGCCAAGTAGCCACTGCTAGATATAAAATTAGCTAAAAGATTACCAGATTCAGTATGTATATACAAAGTTAAATACCACTCACTCATTCCTAAATACATCCAATTCTTAGGATATATATCTTTTGAGGAATATAGTACAACTTTATATTTCCAAGCCCAAGGCCATGCCGCAAGTCCATAATCAGTAACATATGATAATGCTATTTTTTTCGATATGGTTTTAACTATTTTAGGATTCTTTAATTCATTTTGATATACCACACTTGCCTTAGCCGAATAATCTTCGCTATTATTTCCAGCACCAATATTCCAATTAGTAACATTAATTAAATTTTGCCATTTTTCAGTAAATGTACTTAAAAAGTTTTTGTTTAAATTTATTGTATTTAAGTAACTCGTTTCCCAACTTGTGTTTTCTTTTTGATATATTTCCCTGTCCCAATAATATGATGCAATCAATTCAGTTTGGTCTCCCTTATAATTTTCTGTTATGTCCATCAAACCAACATATGCACCATCTTCACCTAGTTCTTCTTTAGTGGCATAATCATATTTAATTAATTTAATTTTGCTATCAATCACTCCGATAATTCGGTATAAATTATTATTGGGGCAAACCTCTTCATCACTTCCAAAACATACAAAGTTATTTACTTTATCACTTGCTCCGGCATATCTATAACTTCCATCATCTATTCCATTTTCTAGTGTTCCATCATGATGATATACTAGAGTTTCATCAGCTCCGAATAAATCTGATAATATAGTTACACAAGAATTTAAATTATCTCCATTTGCACATACTTCATCTACACCTACACCAATTTCTCTATCATAAGACTTTATAGCAACACCAGCTTTAAGTACTTTCCCCATTGCATCATTCGTCGCATTTTCATCTATAAATAAATACAAATCATATTCTCTATTCCCTTTTAAAGGAACTTTTCCAGAAAACATTTTATATATTTTACTAAAGTTTCCTTTTATTCCTGTTCTTAACTCTGTTTTTTCATTATTACTAAATGTTGTTTCTTCTTCTAAATCTGATAATAATCCTTCTTGTAAAGCATTTTTACTTCCTTTATTTGTTATTATATAATGTACATTCTTTAAATCTATGGTACTATCTTCAAGTATTGCAATATACATATTAAAACCAACATATGAATCACAATAACTTGTTACTGTAAAAGAATATGGTTTCGTCTGTAATCCTCTATTTCTAGACATAGGATATGAATTAGAAATGTTTACAGAACTTGAAGCAATTAATTTTATTTTTGCGCAACTTGATAAATTTATTTCTGTTAAGTTACCATTTTGCTCTATAGGTTTCATAAAAGCAATAGTTGTACTAATTGACAATATAACAACAAGTATAATTGCCAAAGAACCCAATATTAACAATTTATATTTTTTATTCATAAATACTAACCATCCTAACCATATTATACTACTTCAGGTTGTATAAAGCAATACAATTATTAGTTGTATAGTAAAATTTATTTAGAGGTGAACTCATGAATATATCAAGATTAAAAGAAATTAGAGAAGACCATGATTTATACCAAAAAGATGTTGCTAACCTACTTGGAATAACACAACAACAATATAATAAATACGAGCTAGGAATAAATGCTATTTCTTTAGAAAAAATAAACATACTTGCTGATTATTACGAAACAAGTATAGATTATTTAACATGTAGAACAGATGAAAGAAAACCTTATAATAAATCAATTCTAAAATAAATAATTTTAAAACATTAAATTTGCGATATACCATTTTTAAGAAGTTTAATGACTCATTTTTAAAAATTACACACAAAAAAACTCTCAAAATTTATTGAAAGTTTTTTTTATTATTGAAACATTTTCTTTGCAGTTCTAAGCATTTGTGCAGTATAACCATATTCATTATCATACCAAGCAAGCACTTTAACTAATTGTGCGCCATCAGCTTCAACAATACTTGTTGAAAGTCCATCAACTATAGCACCAACTTTTTTACCTAAACAATCACTTGAAACAATTGGGTCCATAGTAAATTTAATTGTTTCATTTTGATTATCTTGAAATAATTTATTAATTTCTTCAACACTTGTATTTCGAGAAAGTTCTAGTGTTAAATCCACAACAGAACCATCAGCAGTTGGAACTCTTAGTGCATTACCATCAAGTTTTCCTAAAAGTTCAGGAATAACTAAACCAATAGCTTTAGCAGCTCCAGTACTAGATGGAACAATATTTTGAGCACAAGCTCTACCACGTCTAGATTTAATACCTTTTTTATGAGCAATGTCAAGAGTTGCTTGGTCATTTGTATAAGCATGAACTGTTGTCATGAAACCTTTTTTAATACCAATATTTTTTTGTAAAATATTAAGTACAGGTGCTAAACAATTTGTTGTACAACTTGCAGCACTAACAATAACGTCTTCATTTGATAAAACATTATCATTAACACCATAAACGACAGTTTTCATTTCACCTTTCCCTGGTGCACTAATTAATACCTTTTTAGCTCCCGCTGTAATATGTTTCATTGCATCTTCCTTTGCAGTAAACTTACCAGTACATTCAAGTACTAAATCAATTCCAAGTTCTCCCCAAGGTAAATTTGCAGGATCAGTTTCACTAAAAACTTTAATTCTTTTAACACCTGCAACAACTATTTCATTTCCTTCAGCTTTAATTTCATCTTCATGAAAGCTTCCATGAACAGTATCATATTTAACTAAATAAGCTAAATCTTCTGCACTTGTCAAGTCATTAATAGCCACAATATCAAAATCAGTTTGTGTAACTATTTGTCTAAATGCTAATCTACCAATTCTACCAAAACCATTAATTGCTACTTTAATCATTATATCTTCCTCCTATAAATTCTCGCAATATTGATTCATCATTAACATATTCTCCCGGTATTGGGAAAAATTGTTTTAAAAAATCCACTAATCTTCTTGCTTCTTCATAATAAATGCTATCAACACTTACCGATAAAAGCAATGGCTCAACATAAACCTTCAAAACCCCAACTTCATAGGCTAACGCTGTATTAATAATAACATTTGCTTGGTGTATATATGGGAAAATATATTTTTCTTCTCCATTTCTTACACTTTGCCAATTATCTATTGTTTTAATTACATCATAACCCCTCGTTCTATTATCTCTCACTATTCTTCTAAGTAATCTTAAATCAATTGTTGATACATAATTATATTTATCTATACTTAAAGGAATAAAAGGACTCAAATAAATTTTAAACTTATATTTTTCTTCAATTTCCTTTGTTAAATTTTCATTCAATGCATGTAATCCTTCAATTAAGAAAATACTTTTATCAGTCATTTTTATTTCTTCCTTATAATATTCCCTTAATCCAGTCATAAAATTATACTTTGGAAATTTAACACTTTCACCTTTTAATAAATTATTCAAATTTTCATTAAACAACTTAACATCTAAAGCCTCTAAGCATTCAAAATTATAATTGCCAAATTCATCTTTCGGAGTTTCTTCTCGATCAACAAAATAATCATCTAAACTTATTTTTATCGGATTATAACCTAAAGCCTCAAAATAAGATGCTAATCTACTTGTAGTAGTAGTTTTTCCGCTTGAAGAAGGGCCAGCTATTAAAATAAATTTAACATCTTTTCTTTCTTCAATAATTCTAGCAACATCTGATATATTTAAATTAAACATTAATTCGCAAGACTTAATAAAGTTAATTATTTTACCATTACCAACATCTTTATTTAAGTCTGTAATATATGGCATATTTAAGTTGTTTAACCAATTTTTTCCATCCATAAAACTTTCAATTATTTTATCATAGTGAACATATTCAGGAACCATACCATTGCTTCTAGTTGTAGGAAATAACAAAATTATTCTATTATTCCCCAAATAAACTAACTCAAACTTTTCTAAAGCCCCCGTACTGTAAGGCATTAATGAGTAAAAATAATTCAAATTATTTTTTAGCTTATATAAATTAACTACCTTATCACTTATATTTTGGATATTATTAGCTTTTTCATACTCTTTTCTGTTATTAAAATACTTTATTGCATCTTTTGGTGAAACATTTAATTTAGTTATTAGCTCATTATCACTAATTAATTTACACATTCTAGCTTTAATTTTTGATATATCTTCATGGCTTAAAATTCTTGGTCCTTTTAAAACTCCCAGCATTCCCCTTGGAACACTATGTTCATAAACAACATCAAAGTCATTAAAAACTTCTTGCAAAGAAACTAAAAACAAAAACTTTAATCCGGCTTTATATATTCTATTACCAATTAAATCATTAGTATTTATAAACTCTATTTTTTCATCTTCAAGTATTTTATTATCCAAAGAAAATACTTCATTATTTATTTTATAACCTACAATATTATTCATATTATAATCTTTACTTGCATCATAAAAAGAAGTACCTTTTTTATACTCATGAACAGTATTATCATTAAATGTAATTTTAACTATATCCATCTAATCAACCTCTATTCTTTATAATTATATCAATTTTTTATAAATTTGTGAATAAAAATTAACATTATTTACTATTATTTACTTAGGTGATCTATTTTGAATATAATTCCAACAGTAATAACAAAAACTAACAATAAAGAATATGCATACGACTTATATTCTAGACTTTTACAAGATAGAATTATATTTTTAACCGGGGAAATTGATGATACAATATCAAACATAATAATAAGTGAATTACTTTATTTAGATAATATAAGTCATGAAAATATTTATTTATATATTAATTCTCCAGGTGGAGCTATAACATCTGGAATGGGTATATATGACACAATGAGATTTATCGAAAGCAAAGTTATAACAATCGGAGTTGGAATGTGTGCAAGTATGGCAGCATTTTTACTATCTTCCGGAGATGAGAGATATGTTCTTCCAAATGCTGAAGTTATGATTCATCAACCTCTCGGAGGAGCTCAAGGCCAAGCAACAGACATTAAAATTGCAGCTGAAAGAATTATTAAATTAAAAGAAAAATTAAATAGAATTTTATCAAATAATACTCACCAACCAATTGAAAAAATATATGAAGACACCGAAAGGGACAATTTTCTAAATGCCAAAGAAGCTAAAGAATATGGTTTAATAGATGATATCATAAAAAAGAATGAATTTTAGTTCATTCTTATGATAAGTTCACCATTTTCTGAGTACAAAAACTTTTCTTTTGCAAATCTAACAATATAATCGTCATCTTGCAACTTAGTAACTTCACTTACTAATTTTTCTTCTTCACTTAATAAATCATTATATTGTTTATTTAAACTTGTAATTTTACTTTTATTTTCCATTATTTTAGTCCAATCTCCAGCTACAGAACTAACTAAAGACACAACAAGAAGAATTATAACAACGGAAATAACAAAAAGCCGTTTTTTTTCTTTTTTTGTTTTTTTCATATCCGGACATCCTCCCCATTCTCATCTGAATTATAATTAAAATTTATAAAATTGTAAATAATTTAAATTCACAAATTACTTCATTGACAATAATTTTACAAAAAAGATTATTTAATTCTTAACTTTTTTAAACATCTTTTAATTAACATAGAGCATTTATCATACAAAATCATCATAAAAATATAGCCCACTAAAACAACGGCAACAAAATACGGATGTATCATTCCAAAATTAACTTTATACATAATATAAATATATAAAATCACCATATCTATAACAAAAACTAATGTTACCAACAACTTAATAACATTATTTTTATTAATTAACATATACTTATTAAATCTTGTAAATAAATAAAATATTATTCCGTATATAAAAGATATCAAGAAAGATATTACTTGAATATAGCTATTCATTTAAACAATTTTGTTATAATACTTTCTTCTTTATTTTTAGTTTTACCATCAATATACATAAACGAATTAATCTTCCCTTTAATCTTTACATTTCCATCTACGGTGTCTAATTTTAATAATTCAAGACCATTACCTAATATTCTTAAATTTCCCATTACCGTTTCCATCAAAAACTCTTCATCATCAAAACTAACTATTTTATTAACACCATTTATACTAATATTACTTCTATCAACCATTTTTACTTCTTGTGTTCCAAAACTAGCTTCTCCCATTAATATCACCAATAAATAATATGAAAAAAATAGACAGAATATTCTATCTATTTGATACATGTCTATTTAAAGATAAATCATTCAATTCTACTAATGGATTTTCTGCTCCTAAATGATCTACATAAGCCGCCATTCTTTCCTTTACTATACTTTCTGTCGCTGATTTTCTATAAGGTTTTAATGCAGCATCTAAAGATTTTTGAACCATTAATGAACTAACCCATGGAATAACAATATCTCCAGCTTCTAAAAACTCATATTTATCTGTGCCTGGAAAATAAATAACTCCAACTGCTCCTAGTTTTTCATATTTATTTTTAAATACTTCAAGATTTCTTACTCCAATTGCATGAGCATTAACGCTATTGTTTAAAATATCCTCTAATGAGAATTCCAATCCAACATATATTTCTTGAATAAAAGTATATCTTCCATCAAATGATATTACTTTTGCTCCCTCAAGAACTTCTTTTTCACTTTTATCTTTTCCATAAACATATTGTATACTATATAACATAAATAATCACTCCTTTTTTAGCGACAGGTCTAATTATATAACACATATACATTATATGTCAAGGACAAAATTTTATGAAATTACAAACAAAAAAGTTAACTATTCGTTAACTTCTTCATTTAATATTCTATTATATTCATCCAAAATAACTTTTTCAAATTTTTCTCTAGTTTCTTTGTTTGTAGGGAAAACGACGTTTTCTTCTTTACCATCTTTATTTAATTTACCAGGCATAGAAACAAACAATCTTGAATTTCCTTCAATTATTTTAGCTCCTCTTATAGCTAAACAGTCATCAAGTGTAAAATCTACAAACGCTTTTAATCTTGAACCTTCTTTTTCTCTTCTGTAAACCTCTAGTCTTGTTATTTCCATAATACTACCTCCTTATGTTGTTTTACTATCTTAATTTTAAAACATAATTCTCATTTTTGCAACAAATTTTTTTAAATTTATAAATAATTTATTTTTACATCACCAGTTATAACATCTCTATAACAAAAACTTTTTTCTTCTCCATCGACTAATACTGTAAAAAGATTAGGATACGTTTTATATAATATTCCTTCTAGTCTGTTAACTCTATTACGCATTCCATACACAGATACTAATACTTTACTATTAAGTTTGTTATTTATTTCATTTTTTATTATATTAATATTCATAATTTCTCCTTATCTTGGATATCCCACATACATAAGACCATTACAAATAAGACCTCCCATACCATCTTCTTTATATTTAGTTTTTTCAAGTAATTTCTTTAAATCAATTTCCTTATTTCTTTCTGTTAAAGCTATAGTACTAGCTATAATTGCAGGATCCAAAGCGTGAATATTAACTCTTTTAGGGCTCGATGCAAAGTTAGCGCCAGCTTTTATTAGTTCTTCATAATCACTTTGACAAGCTCCAGCAATAACAACTAACTTTTCATGACTTTTTTCGTAGTTTCTAGCAGTTTTAACAGCTTTAACAAAATAAAGAGAATTTTTATAATTATTTATATCTTTAGTATCCCCTTTTTTTCTATAATAAGCATCATGCCCAGTAATTATAACAATATCAGGCTTAAATTCTTTTAAAAGCAGTGGTATTTGTTCATAAACATTTTTTTCATTTATCTTTTTACCAATTGCCATAATACCATTTTTTTTATAAAACTTTAAACATCTCGATAAATACTCTTCATCTGAATCGATATGTAGAACTTTTGCTGGCAAATAAAAAAACTCTCCTCGATCAAGATTATCATCTAATAAATCAATATCATCTATTACATTATCTTCATTTATATTTTCCTCTTTTCTTAAATCAGTTACTTCAGCATCCGCAATTAATCTTACTTCAACACCTTTTAAATAATATACACCATTTTTAATATTAATAACTTTAAAAACAGTATCATTATCATAACTGTTTCTAGTTACATAATCACCCTTTTCTATATTCAAAATATATATCACCATTAAATAATATGCTACAACAAAAAAAAGAATTCTCATTTAAGAATTCTAACTTATATTTTTACACAAATCTACTAATATTTCTTCTGATAACTCTTCTGCTCGAACACTTAAATCAAATCCATATTTTTCTAGTACTTCTTCTACTTTTTCTAAATCATACATACCACTTAAATTATTTTTCAAGTTTTTCCGTTTTAATCTAAATGCGTTTTTTAAAAACTTAAAATAACTTTCAACATTAACATCTAATTTATTTTTTCTAGGAGTAAAACTTATTACACTACTTTCCACTTTGGGAACTGGATTAAACGCATATTTAGAAACATCACATACTTTGCTTATATCAAAATAATATTTAAGCACTAAAGTTATGTATCCATAATTTTTATTTTTTTCATGAGCCATAAATCTATCCGCAACTTCTTTTTGAATCATAATAGTAAACTTAGTAAAATTTATATTTTCTTTTATAACATGTTCAATAATCGGAGTTGTTATATAATAAGGAAGATTTCCTACTAAATATAAATTGTTATATTTTATATCTTTAATATCGTCATTGATATTACTATTTAAAAAATCTTTATAAATTACACGTAACTTATCATCTTCTAACTTACTTAATATATTACTTAAGTCAGTATCTAACTCATATGCAATAACATTACATCCTTTTTTCTTAAGTTTACTTGTAAGAGCACCTCTGCCTGGCCCAATTTCAATAATTAAATCATTATTACATGCTGAAACTTCATCAACAATTTTATTGATTACATTATTATCAATTAAAAAATTTTGTCCCAAACTCTTTTTTGCTTTCATAAAAAAATTCGAGTGGGGTTTATTCCCACCCGCTCCTTAAAACATCATATGTTATTTTACTTCTACCTATATTTCTAGAAGCATATTCTTCACTTGGTGTAAGTAAATCAAGAGCATAACCACCAACTCCACGATCAAGTACGATAGCAAATTGCTCACCTTCACCAACTCTGTTACTTGTAAATCTTACAATAGATCCACAAGCTAAATTCTTACTTGAAGCAACAATACTTACTTCTCCATATTCATAATCTTTATATGTTGTTGTTCCATCTTTTATATTATATTTTGGCATACATCCAAGAGTTCCATTACATAATGGGCAATTATATGCATACCCAGTTAAATCTCCAGTATATGTTGCTATCGGAGTATATTTAATTGTATCTTCAACTTCAATTATTTTCATAGCCATGGTTGTTAAATTAACAGTTTTATTCAAATTATCATTTTCAACAATAGCCATTTTTGTATCTGAACTGCTTTTAGCAATCACAAGCATAAATATAACAATTGACATTCTAACGAAATAATTTACTACTTTCATTTAATATCCACCTTTCACTGGACAATTAAATTATAACATTAATATGTTAATAAAGCAATTGACAATATTTTACAAAAAAGCATTTCTTTTTTAAATTAGTCAAAAAAAGATAAAGTTAAAAATTAATCTAACTTCATCTTTTTATACATATTAGCAATATTTTTATTTGTTTTTTTTGCTAACTCTTCTAATGAAATATTATATAAATCAGCTACAAACTTGGCAATTTCAAATACATGTCCTGGATTATTTTGTTTACCTCTAAAAGGTTCTGGAGTAAGATATGGACTATCAGTTTCTAAAATAATATTTTCAAGACCAACCTCTTTAATCACTTCTTTTATCTTAGCATTTTTAAAGGTAATAACTCCATTTACACCTAATAAATATCCCATTTTAATATATATTCTTGCAGTTTCTAAACTTCCAGAAAAAGAATGAATTACACCTTTACAATTAAATTTCTTTAAAGAATTAATTGTATCTTCTGTAGCATCTCTTGAATGTACAATCACAGGTAAATTATATTTTTCTGCTAAAGCTAATTGAGTTTCAAACAATTTAATTTGTTCTTCTTTATTATCTTTAGTATAGTAATAATCCAAACCAATTTCTCCGATTGCTACTATTTTTTCATTACTTAAATTATCTTCTATAAATTTAATATCTTCTTGTGTTGCATCATCAACATCTTCTGGATGAATACCAATTGCACCATACATATTTGGATATTTTTTAGTTAAATCTAATACTTCTTTATTAAATTCATTATTGCTTCCATTATTAATGACATATTTTATATGATTATTACTTGCATTTTTTAAAACTTCATCTATATTTTCATAATCAGATTTAAATATATGACAATGTGTATCAACAAAATAATTATTCATTAATCTCAATCCTATTAAATAATATTTCTGGTTTATTTAAAGTAATTCCACATTCTAAATTACCAAATTCATTAATACTTTCAATACTTCTTTCATTTGTATTAAGTTCATTTAATATTTTTTCACTTGTTACATTAATAAACGGTTCAAGAAGTATTGCACATACTCTAATACTTTCTAAAATATTATATAAAACAGTTTTTAATCTATCTTGCTTTGCTTCATCTTTAGCAAGTATCCATGGAGTCGTTTCATCGATATATTTATTACATCTTTTTAATACTTCAAATATTTCTTCTAAAGCCTCATTAACTTTTAAACCATCCATATTTTCATCTACTTTTATCTTTAAGTTTGTAACGGCATCAATTAAGTCATTATCTATCTCTTCATTTACTTTTGGATTTTCTACCACCCCATCAAAGTATTTGTGACTCATACTTATAGTTCTATTAACTAAATTTCCTAAATTATTTACTAAATCTGCATTTGTTCTATTAATTAATGCTTCTTCAGAAAAATTACCATCACTACCAAAAGATACTTCTCTTAGTGCAAAATATCTAACTGCATCAACACCATAAGCATTAATATACTCTCTTGGATCTTTGTAATTTCCTAATGATTTAGAAATTTTTCCACCATTTATAATTAGCCATCCATGTCCAAACACTTGGTGAGGTATTTCAATTCCTAAAGCCATAAGAAGTGCTGGCCAAATAATTGCATGGAACCTTGTAATTTCTTTACCTACTAAATGTAAGTCAGCTGGCCAATATTTTTTAAATAATGGTGCATTTTCATCTGGATATCCTAAAGATGTAATATAGTTTGATAATGCATCAATCCATACATAAATTACATGTTTTGGGTCAAAATCTACAGGAATTCCCCATTTAACCGAAGTTCTTGATACACATAAATCTTCAAGACCAGGTTTAATGAAATTATTTACTAGTTCATTTTTTCTTGAAACTGGTAAAATAAATTCCGGATTCTTATCATATAATTCAACTAATTTATCTTGATATTTAGATAATCTAAAAAAGTAAGCTTCTTCAGTAACATTTTTAACCTCGCGACCGCAATCCGGACATTTACCATCAACAAGTTGAGTTGCTGTCCAAAATGATTCACAAGGAACACAATATAGTCCTTCATAAGACCCCTTATAAATATCCCCTTGGTCATATAATTTTCTAAATATTTTTTGAACAGCTTTAACATGTGATTCGTCAGTAGTTCTAATAAAATAATCATATGAAATATTTAAACTTTTCCATAAATTTTTAGCATTTTCGATTATAACATCAACATATTCTTTTGGCGTTACACCAGCATCCTTAGCTTTTTGTTCAATTTTAGCTCCATGTTCATCAGTTCCAGTTTGGAAAAACACATCGTATCCATTTAATCTTTTATATCTTGCAATAGCATCTGCAATAATAGTTGTATAACAATGTCCAATATGAAAATCAGCACTTGGATAATATATTGGTGTTGTTATGTAATATTTTTTATTCATTTTCTCTTCCTTCTTTCTTTTTATTTGTACTACCTATGCCACCAGTTCTAACTGCATCAGCTTTATCATCGTCAGTTATTAAAAATTTAACAAAAATCCCTTGGGCATAAGCATCTCCTTTATTTATTATATATTCTTTATCACCATGATTTTGTAAGCATACCCACATATGACCTTCATTATCTGAATTATTATAGTAGTCACTTTCAATAATTCCCACTTGATTAGTAAGTCTTACATTATATTTAAAACCAATACTACTTCTTACCACAATCATAAGCATTTCATCACTTTCAAAAGTAGCCTTATAACCAGTTGGTATCTTAACAATCTCATTTGGTTTAATAACATAATCTTTTATGGCAAAAAAATCATAACCTGCACTACATTTTGTCCCTCTTAAAGGGAGCATATAATCATCATATAAAGTTTTATTATCTCCAAAAACTTTAACAAATTCAGGATAACTTATTTTTTCAAACTTTCTCATATTTCCTCCAACAAAAAAATCATAAACTAAGGACGAGTATAACCCGCGGTACCACCTTAATTCATGATTTATCATGCAACTTGAAATTTATAACGTAATTACCCGATCTTAACTCCAGAGCCATATTCGCATATCTTCATTTTTTCTTTTCCACCAACCAAGAAATCTCTATGAAACGAATGATACCTACTCTTTCCTTCCTCGCTAAACTAAACATAGTTTACCATACATTTAAGTTTAATTCAAGTTAAAATATATCAATTTTATCAGCAATAATCTTTGCTAGTAGTTTTCCTAAAAAAGTATAGTCATTTCCACTTGCACTAATTAAAATAACAAGTCCTAAAGAATCACTTGATGCAATAATTGGTACAACTGTATAATAGCCACTAACATCGTTTCCAAAATTTATTGTGGATAACTCTTTACTTATAAACATTTCTCTATTATCAATAAGCTCTAAAAATTTGTTATTAAGTTTAGAGTTTTCCACAATTTCTTTATTTGAAGAACTTATAACTTTTTCTCTATCAGTTATTACTAAATCAACATTATAAATATTTTTAATAAGTTCACATAACTTACCACTTAAATCTTCATATTTTCGTACCTCAAAATATTTTTTTAATATAATACTATCTTCATTAGTAAATATCTCTAAAGCCTCACCATTTCTAATACCTAAATTTTTTCTAATTTCCTTTGGAATAACTATTCTTCCAAGTTCATCTATTTTTCTTGTTACACCAGTTTGTTTCAAAAAAATTCACTCCACTTCATTACTTATTGTGGAGCAAATTATTTTTTTTATGTATTAAAGTATTTTTTCTAATAAAGTAACTATATAAAATATAAAATGTTTAGGTAGATCCTTAGTATAAAGCAAAATACTAATTCTTTTATTAACATATTTTATATTAAATGATCTTGATAAATTCATTGCCTCAATTAAAAGTTTATCTCCTTTAATACCATTAGATATTTCTTCTGGTAAAGTAATTTCAATACTTCTATCAGTTTGAACAACTTGTTTAATATTATATTTTTTAGCAAGTTTTTCAAACCATTCTTCATACATATAAACGAGCATATCATCAGTTACTTTTCCAAATCTATCTTCAAGTTCATTCTTAATTTCTAACATCTTTTCATAAGAATCGATTTCATTAATCTTTTGATGTATTTCAATTTTAATATCTTCATCAGTTACATAAGAATCACTTATATGAGTACTCACATTTATTAAAGCTTGTGTATCAGTATCTTCTTCTTCAACAAACTCACCTTGTTGACGTTTAATTTCATCTTCAATCATTTTCATATATAAAGAAATACCAACACTATCTACAAACCCTGCTTGAGATGCTCCGAATATGTCCCCGGCACCTCTTAGACTTAAGTCTCGCATTGCAATTTTATAACCACTACCAAGTTCAGTAAATTCTTTTATAGTATTAAGCCTTTTAATTGCAATATCATTTAACATTTTATTTTTTTCATACATCAAATATGCATATGCAATTTTATCACTACGACCAACACGACCTCGAATTTGATAAAGTTGACTTAAACCAAAATTTTCTGCATCGTGAATAATTAAAGTATTTACATTTGGAATATCAATTCCACTTTCTATTATTGTTGTGCATATTAATATATCATATTCATAATTAATAAATGAAGACATTATATTATCTAGTTCATCCTTTTCCATCTTACCATGAGCAAAAGTAATTCTTGCATCAGGTACAATTTCATGAATATGATTCATATATTTTTCAATAGTTTCCACTCTATTGTAAAGAATAAATACTTGTCCTTTTCTAGCTAGTTCTTTATAAATTGCATCTTTAATTAAAAAGTCATCTTCTACTGCTACATAAGTTTGAACTGGATATCTATTAACGGGTGGAGTATCAATAATTGATAAATCTCTAAGTCCTGACATCGCCATCTTTAAAGTTCTAGGTATTGGTGTTGCACTTAGAGTTAAAACATTAACATCGCTTTTCATGGTTTTTATTTTTTCTTTATGTGTAACTCCAAATCTTTGCTCTTCATCAACTACAAGCATGCCCAAATTCTTACAAACAATATCATCACTTAGTATTCTATGTGTTCCAAATAGTATATCAATTCTACCATTTTTTAAATCATCAAGTATTTTATGAGTTTCTCGAGCACTTATATGTCGATTTAATAAAGCAATTTCTATTGGCCAATTTTTAAATCTTTCCTTAGCAACATTATATTGTTGTTTTGAAAGAATGGTCGTAGGGCATAAATAAAGCACTTGTTCATTATTTAAAACTGCCTTAAACATTGCTCGCATTGCTACTTCAGTTTTGCCAAAACCAACATCACCACATAGTAACCTATCCATTGGGTTATTTTTTTTCAAGTCATTATTTATTTCTACGACTGCTTTCTTTTGATCTGGAGTTAAATTATATTTAAATTCACTAGCAAATACATCTTCTTCAGGATAATCACTATAAGGTTTCTTTTTTAATTCTAATCGTTTTTTATAAAGTAGAATTAATTCTCTTGAAATATCTTTAACTTTTTCAGAAATATATTTCTTAGTTTTTTCCCAATTAGTACTGCCAAGTTTATTAAGTTTAGGTCTAACACCATCTTTACCAGTATATTTATAAATTAAATCTATTTTTTCTACAGGCACATAAATTTTATCTGTACCTTCATAATAAATTGTTAAAAAGTCTTTTTGAACACCACGAACAGTTAAAGTCGTTATTCCTTGATAAATACCAATTCCATGTGATATATGAACTACATAATCGCCTTTTTCTAATTGATTAAAATCTTTAATTCTTTTACCAACATGAAAATTATTTTTATAAACTCCTTTGACTAATTTTACATCTTCAATATCATTTTCAGAAATTACCACATACTTATCAAGTATAAATCCATGTGATAATTCTTTCATGACTATATTTGCACTAGGGATTATCTTTAATAATTTCTTTTTTTCATTATTATTACTTAAATAAAAATAAACTATCTTTCCTTCTTTAACCCAATTATTATAATCACTTGTTAATTTTTCAAAATTTTCTTTATAGTTTATTACACTTTGAGCCTTTAAATCAAGGCCTCCGGTTGAAAATAAATTAACAAATATTTTATCATTATCTTTTATATCATCAAAAGAATACATAATATCTTCACTAATATTATTGGATTCTTTATATTCAAGTATATCATCATACAAATGTGTAAATGAGGCATCAATCTGTGATTTATCTACATAAACCACCAAAGGGTTATTAGCATAATCAAATAAAGAACTTTTATCACTTGATACAATTTCATCAATTGCTTTTATTTTTATAGATGAGATATCTTCCATTGACATTTGCGTATTTTCATTAAAATATTTAATATTATCTATAACATTTCCATCAAATTCAATTCTAATCGGATGTTCAAAATCTATCGGATATAAATCCAAAATGAATCCACGAACAGCATATTCACCGGACATAGTAACCAAAGATTCTCGATGGTAACCAAGTTCATCAATTTTACTTACTAACTCATCCCTTTTTATGAGATCATTTTTATGTACCTCAAAATAATTCTTAATATCTTTACTAGGTAAATATTTTAAATATCCCATTAAATTAGTTACAATTATATATTTTTTATTATCTTTTATTTTATCTAATGTCTCTAACCTTTTATACTTTAATTCTGGGCTACTTGCTATAATCATTGATGACAAAAAATCATCCATTGGAAAAAGCAATGTATTTTCATGTATTTTAACTAATTCATCATATATTTTATTAGCTTCAAACAAAGAACTAGTTAATACGATAATATTTCTATCATATTTTTGACTCAATTTTTCCACGAAAAAAATGCTTAACTCATTTGTTAAACCAGATATTTCTGTTCCAATTTCGTATTTAAAATATTCATCTAAAAAATTCATATTACCTCTTTATTTAGTATTATAAACATTCATTGTTTTATCTATTCCTACACTTATAAATGAATCTATTATTTTTCCAAAAGTAATAAATTCACTATTTAATGTTTGTAACTCTATCTTACTAAATTTACCTAACACATAATCTATAACTTGATCTTTTTTAACACTTCCAATTCCAACCTTCAGCCTTGAAAAATCTTGATTTCCTAAAGAACTAATAATAGATTTTATACCATTATGGCCTCCACTTGATGAATGACATTTCAATTTATAATCACCGACATTTAAATCTAAATCATCTTGAATAACTAAAATATCTTTCATATCTATGTTAAAATATCTAACAAATTCACCAACAGCCTTACCAGAATTATTCATATAAGTTAAAGGCTTTATAAATAATACTTTTTCTTGATTTATAACGCTTTCATAATATAGAGCATTAAATTTATTTGACCATTTTACATTACCCAAATAATCATCTAAAACCATAAAACCAATGTTATGTCTCGTCTTATCATATTCTTTACCAGGGTTTCCTAATCCCACCACTAGTTTCATCTAAAAAACCTCACTTTCAAATAAATGTTGATAAGTATCTAGGTTATCAACGCAAATTTTTTTTCTCAATTTAATACCAGGTTTACTATTTTTCACACACTTAATCAAAATAGTATTCGCAGACTTTTCTTTTTTCGTAGAAATAAATTGCAATTCTTTAACATTCAATTTATTTTCTCGTGCTAAAACTATTATATCATCTAATCTTTCTACACGATGAACTAAATAAAACGCTTTATTACTTTTCAGATATTTACTTGCAATCTTAAAAATTGTCTCTAAATTAATGGCAATTTCATGACGAGCTAATGATAAAAAATCGTTTTTATTTCTATATCCATTTTCTTTTGTTTTAAAATATGGTGGATTACATGTTATTATATCAAATGTATTACTGTCAAAATAATTATCTATGTTTTTAATATCATCATTTATTATTTTAATATTTTTTTCTAAACTATTAATTTTTACTGACTCTAAGGCTAATTCACTAATTTCTTTTTGTATTTCAAAACCTATAATTTCCGCATCAGATTTTAAACTCAAAACCAAAGGTACCGGAGCATTTCCCGTACACATATCTAATATTTTTTTATCATCTTTTTTTATATTAACAAATTCTGCAAGCAAAAGTGAATCAAGTGAAAACTTAAAACCATCCTTCATTTGCATAATATATCTATTTTTATAATCAAATAGATCATTTTTCACTTTCGAAATCATAATCTATTTTTTCTCCATTTAATAAAATTTTACCACGATGATTTATTATATCTACACTTAATACTTGTGCTTCACCAAAAGATGTAATTATTTTATCTCCGGCTTTAGGTAATTTACTGGCTGCTTCAATATATGCTTCATCCTCATATGCTAAACAACACAAAAGCCTTCCACAAGCTCCATTGATTTTTGAAGGATTCAATGCCAAATTTTGATTCTTAGCCATATTCATACTTATAGTATCCATTTTTCTTAAAAATCTAAGACAACATAATTCTCCACCACAAACACCAATTCCACCTATTTCTTTAGCTTTATCACGAGCTCCAATTTGTCTTAACTCAATTCTAGTGTGATAAATACCTGCAAGTTTTTTAGCTAGATCTCTAAAATCTATTCTTCCATCAGCAGTAAAATTAAATAGTAATTGACTTCTATCTAAGTTAAATTGAGCACTTACAACATTCATTTCTAATTCTAAATCTTTAGCATATTCTATGCATTTTTTTAAAGCCTTATCGGCATCCTTTAAATTATTTAAATACGCATCATATTCTTCTTCAGTTGCTAATCTTTCAATTTTTTCCATTTCTTCTTTAGGTTTAACATCTTCAAGAATTTGTACTACTTTTGTAAGTTGTAAACCTCTTTCAGTATTAATTAAAACCAAAGATCCAACTTCATAATCTTCATCGCTCAAATAATAATATTTTTTATCAATATTATTAAATTTAACTCCATATACTTTATTCATTGTAATCACCCAACTCTATCACAAATTTATCTAATAACAATTCTATATTTACATTACTATCAATATCTTCAATATATCTAATTAACATTTTAATTCTTTGTATTATTTCATTATAGTTTAAAAAACTAAATTTATTTAATACTTCCAAATCTAAATTGTTTTCCAAACCTAAGTTTTTATTTAATAACTCTTCATAAATAATAAGAATAATTTTAAATATAGTTTTTATGTCATTTCTTTCATTAAATTTATTTAAAACTATATCTCTATTATACATTATTCCATCTTTTTTTTCTACTTCTATTTTTTCTAAATATTTAACAACTACATCATAATAATCTTTATACTCATTACTTATTAAAGTTTTAGAATCTAATTCATTACTTTTATATATAGCCCTTATTACTTCACATCTACTTCTTATCGTAGATATTACATTATTTGCATTATCAGTTATGAAAAAGCCAATAATATTTGGTTCAGGTTCTTCCAAAAACTTAAGCATTGTATTTGCTGATGCTCCATTTAATTTTTCAGCATTTTTTATAACATAAATATTTTCTTTTGTATAAATTGGAACGGTGCTAAATTGTTTTTTTAAATCTAAAATCTGTTCCTTTTTTATATTCATCCCATTTGGACTAATAACAATTAACGATGGCAAGTAGTTTTGTTCAATTAAATTACAAATATTACATTTATTACATTTTTCACTAAACTCGTTTTGACAAAAAATTTGTTTAATAACAACTAATAAATCATTAAAACAATTTTCTAAATTATTTGTTTCAATTAAATAAGCATGAGATAGTTTATTCTCATGATAATATTTTACAAAATTTTCTAAAACTTTTACTTCCACAAATCCTCCTATAACAAAACAAAATAAATCGCTACTAATGCCAAAAGTCCACTCATTCCTAAAGACGCTACAACACTTACTGTAATTACATTTATAGGAATAAATATTTTTAATCCGCTTACCAACAAATTAAATGCATATACTAAAAAAACAGCTAATATTATTTTCTTAATTACTATAAAAATTATTTTTTTCATAAGTTTCTCCATTTAACTATATGAAAAAAATAATTATTTAATCACTTATTTTCTTTCTATCTTCTAAGGCTTTATCTAGTGTTATTATATCTAAATAATCTATTTCAGCTCCCATTGGAATACCATATGATAATCTAGATATTAACACATTCTTTTTTTCAAATATTTTCTTAATATATAATGTTGTTGTTTCTCCTTCAATTGTTGATTTTAAAGCTAATATTAATTCAGGTTTTTTAGCCTCTTCAACTCTTTTTACTAAACTAGATAAATTAATATTATCAGGACCTATATTATCCGCAGGGCTAATAAGACCATTAAGCACATGATAAACCCCTTTATAATTACCAACTTTTTCAAAAGAAAATACACTTTTATAATCCTCAATAACACAAATCAAATTTTTATCTCTTGATGGATCACCACATATACTACAAATCTCATTTTCAGTTAAATGACCACATATACTACATTTATGTATCTTTTTTATATTTTTTAAAGAATCTGAAAATTTATCTAAGTCTTCTTCTTTAAAATTTAATGTTGCAAGTGCTAATCTTTCGGCATTTTTTTCACCAATTCCTGGTAATTTTTTATAATAATTTATTAATTTTTCTAATGACTCAGGATATATCATTTTAGAATAGCCCACTCATAGATGCATAACTTCCTAATTTACTTTCACTTTCTTTATCTATTTTACTAAATGCATCTTTAATTGCTAGCATAATCATATCTTCTAGCATTTCTTTATCATCAACATCTATTTCATCTTTTAAAATCTTAAATGATTTAATTTCTCTTTTTCCATTAAATACTATTTCAACCCATTCAGATTTTCCAAGAAACTCCATTTTATCAATTTCTTCTTTTTTCTTTGTAATATCCCTTTGCATTCTTTGTGCTTGTTGCATTATTTGTTGCATATTCATAAATTATACCTTCTTTCTTTATTCTACTTCTATTTTATTTATATCAAATATATCTGCAACATCAGATATATCAATATTACTATTTATCTTTTCTTTGGTTTCTTCAATCAAAGTATATTTATAACCACTTTTCAAATTGTTTATATACTCTAATTTTTCTTTTTGCCATTTATTTTCATCTATAAAAACAAATTTATACTTGAAGTTATACTTTTTATTAAATAAATCTTCAAATAAATCAATTTTTGCATTTAATTCTATATCACCATGAGGAATTGTTACTTCCATAATAGCATAATCATTTGATGCTGCAACCACTAATGTATCTGTAACTATTCCTTTTATTAAAGCGTCATCTAAATTATTTATAAATTCATCCCATTTATTTTTCATTTCGTTTAAATTGTTTTTGGTAGCTCCTACAAAACAATTATTTATTCTAATATCAACACTTTTATTATCTGCACTTCTATTTTCAAAAGATTTAATTCTATGATTTTCAATATTTTTTGGTAATTTAGCATCAAAATTTTTTATTTTTTTGGGCATTTCAACTTCATTATTTTTAAATTCAATATTATTATTTAACTTAGCATTTTCTATATAACTTAGAATAATCATTTTAATAAGTAAATATGGATTAACACTAATATTTATTTTCATTAATATATTATTTAATTCAATAACCATTTTTTTATAATCATCAAAAGATAATCTAGAAACTTCTGGATTGGATAAAACCTTAACACTTTTCTCACTTAAAATAAGAATTAATTTTTTAATAAACACTTTATAATTCAAGTTTATACTTTGTAAATCGTTAAAGAATTTTTCTATATTGTCTATATCATTTTTATCTAAATATATTAAAAGATCTTCAATTTTTTTATTTGATATACTTCCAATTTCTTTTGAAACTAGAGCACTAGTAATAATCTCTTCATTTTTGGATAATTGATCTAAAATACTTAAGGCATCTCTAAGACCTCCATCTGCCAATGTCGCTATTTCTTGTAACCCATCTATCTCATATTCTATTTTTTCTTCATCACAAACAAACTTTAATCTATCAATGATATCTTGATCAGTTATTCGATGAAATTCAAATCTTTGACACCTTGAAACAATTGTTATAGGTACACTCTCTAAATTAGTCGTAGCTAATATAAATATAACATGTTCTGGAGGCTCTTCTAAAGTGAGTAACAATGCGTTAAAAGCGCTTTGACTTAACATATGAACCTCATCAATAATATAAACTTTATATTTTAAACTCGTAGGCATTATTTTAACATTATTTATTAGTTCTCTTATTTCATCTACACCATTGTTTGATGCTGCATCTATCTCTATAATGTCAGGATTTCCATTAAATGAAAGACAATTTTCACATTTACCACATGCAATACCAGTTTTATTATCTAAACAATTAATTGATTTAGCTAAAATTCTTGCAGTTGATGTTTTTCCAGTACCTCTTGGACCAGAAAATAAATATGCATGAGCTAATTTTTGTTCTTTTATAGAATTTTTTAATATATCCACAACATGTTTTTGACCTATTAACGAATCAAATCCATCTGGTCTATATTTACGATATAAAACTTTATAATTCATAATAAAACCTCCTTGATATCATTATAACACAACAATTACTTTTTTTCTCTTAATTCTTTAAAAAAATTACTTAATATATCTAAATATTCTTGTTCTTCATTTTTTTTATTTATTTTTTCAAATTTAGTTTTATAAAAGTCCTTTTTTTCATCAGGTTTATCCAATAAATAATAAACATTATCAATTCTAGACTGTTTTATTATTTCTGCACACATTGAGCATGGTTTTAAAGACACATACATATCACACCCATTTAAATTCCAGTTTTTTAAAATTTTTTGAGCCTTTAAAATACAATTTATTTCTGCATGTCCTAATACATTTTGATCTTTTTCTCTTGTATTACAGGCAGATGAAATTAAAACCCCATCTTTAACTATAATTGCTCCAATAGGCACATCCATAGAATTAAGCGATAACTTTGATTCTTCTATTATTATATCTATATTATTCATAATATTTTCCTCCAAAAAAAAGTGCACACAAACATAGGCTGATGTGGCTGCTATTTTCCAATCCTGACCAAGTTACAGCATATTTGTTGCACGAGTAAATCGTATCAAATATAAAGAAACATGTCAATACTTTTTATTACATATATTCAAATTATATTTTTATATATTGTTTTAAATAATTTTGTGTTGATAACTTAAAATTGTTTATTATAAATGCAATAAAATTTGGCTAATATATGCCTTAAAATAACAATATGCAAAATAAAGTATAATTAAAATTTGCTAAATTTTATAAAAAACTTAAATTATTTCCCGGGAAATAATTATTTTAAAAACCTTAAACTTTTTCTTCTTTTCTTTTTATATTAAAAAAGTTCTTAATCCCTTTTATTACCTAACACTTTTACAAAAAAATATATTATATATTTTTAATTAATATATTATGTTAACTAAATATTTCCCGGGAAATATTACTTTTAAGATTTCATCAACATTTTACTCATTATTTGCAACATTTCAAACGTACGTACGTCTCAATGTTTCACGTGAAACTAAAATATAAGATTATATTCCATTTGTAAACGTATAATTATTTTTTTATTCGCTAATTACTAACTATAAATAATTTTTTATTCACATTTTATTAACATCAATTGTTTCACGTGAAACAACAAGCTTAATTTTTTTATAATAATATAAATATAATGTGTAATAAACAAATTAGAAACACAAAATTAAATATTTAAATGAAAAACATAAGCTTTCAACAAGTTATCAACATATGTTTCACGTGAAACATAACAATATTGAGGTATTAAACATAAAAATAACAACAAAATTAAAATAATATTAATTTATAGCTGAATATTAATATATTATTTCATATAAATACTATCAACAAGTTATCAACACAAATGTTTCACGTGAAACACAAAAGTAAACTATGTTATGTATGAAATTTCTTAATTAAAATGAGTAAAAATCAAATTAAGATAAATATAATATACAAAATCATATTTGAATACAAAAAAAATATGATCTATTATTAAACATTGATTCAATTACATTTAAAAAAATATAATATCATAAATTAATAATATTATTATAGTTGCAAATAAAAACTTATTAACATATGTTTCACGTGAAACAAATAATACTATAAAAAGATATAATACTAAACAAAATAAATTAAATTGTATTTAATAATAATTAATAATTACATATACTTTATGTATTAAAAAAAGTTTCACGAGAAACACTTTTTTTAAAATTAATTAATATGTTAATAATTATTGAATCCGCACATTTAAAAATAATTATTAAAATTTAATGATATACAAAGTATATACACAAAGTAATTACTAAAAGAGACTTATTCAGTCTCTTTTTCCTCGATTATAGTGTTTTCATTAGATACATTTTCACTCAAAGTGTTTAGTTCTTCTTCTATAGATTCACTAACTTCTTCCTTTTCCACTAAACTTATAGTTGATACTTTTTGATTATCTTTTAAGTTGATAAGTCTTAAACCTTGAGTTACACGACCTAATAATGATATTTGATCTAAAGGCATTCTCATTGTCATACCTGAATTAGTCATTATAACTAGTTCTTGATTGTCTTGGACAATCTTAACACTAACTAAACTTCCATTTTTATCAGTAATATTCATAGCTTTAACGCCTTTTGATCCTCTTCTTGTTTGACGATATTCACTTACTTTAGTTTGCTTACCATAACCCTTTTCTGTTACTAATAAAATTGTATCATCTTCTTTAACAATTTCAGAACAAATACATTTACTTCCATCCAATGAAATTCCTCTGACACCTGAAGCAGTTCTACCCATAACTCTTATTTCATCTTCATTAAATTTAACCATTCTACCGCTATCACTACCTAGAAGTACTAAATCATTACCAGTTGTTTTTTTAACATCAATTAATTTATCATTTTCTCTTAAAGAAATACAAATTTTACCACTATTTCTAATATTAGAAAATTCACTAATTAATGTTTTCTTAACAACTCCACCTTCTGTTGCAAATAATAAATATTTACATTCTTCTTCACGATTAATTTCAATAATAGCATTAACTCTTTCATCTTTTTCCACTTGAAGTAAGTTAACAATTGGAATTCCTTTAGATTGACGAGAAAATTCTGGAATTTCATAACCTTTAAGTCTATATACCTTACCTTTATCAGTAAAGAATAAAATATAATCATGTGTTGATAAGTTAATCATGTGTTCTACAAAATCTTCATCATTCGTAGTCATTCCCTTGATTCCAACACCACCACGGTTTTGTGATTTAAAAGTGTCTGACGTAGTTCTCTTAATATAACCCTTGTTAGTAAGTACTACCAAGATATTTTCTTCTGGAATTAAAGATTCATCTTCAATATAATCAACTGCTGTCATATCAATCTTAGTACGTCTTTCATCACCATATTTATTTTTAATTTCAGTCATTTCATCTTTAATGATACCTAATACCTTATTATTATCCGCTAAAATGCCACGTAGACGTTCAATTTCGATTCTGAGTGCATTTAGTTCATCTTCAATTTTTTCACGTTCTAGACCCGTTAAACGACGTAATTTCATTTCTAGGATATTATCAGTTTGAGCTTCAGTTAATCCAAAACGTTCCATTAACTTTGATTTAGCTTCTCCATCAGCTTTTGATTCTTTAATAATCTTAATAACTTCATCAATATTATCAAATACAATTTGATAACCTTCTAAGATATGCACTCTTTTTTCTGCTTTATCTAATTCAAATTGAGTTCTTCTAATAATTATTTCTTGTTGATAATCTACATATTTACTAATTATATCTTTCAAACCTAGTGTTCTTGGAACACCTTTATCAAGCATTAAGAAAATAATACCAAAAGTTGTTTGAAAAGCAGTATGTTTATACAAATTATTTAAAACTACCTGAGGATTTGCATCCTTTTTTAAAGTAATAGTTATTTTAATACCATCTTTTAAATCTGTGTGATAATCAGTAATACCTTCAAGTACTTTATTATGTACTAAATCTGCTACTTTTTGTTTTAAATCAAGGGTATTAACACCATAAGGAACCTCTTCGATAATAATATAATGTCTTCCATTTTTTTCTTCAATTGTAGCTTTACTTCTAATAGTAATTGATCCTCTACCAGTTTCATACGCTTTTTTAATTCCAGAATTACCTAAAATAATACCACCAGTTGGAAAATCAGGGCCTTTAACATGTTGCATTAATTCTTCCGTAGTAATTTCAGGATTATCTATGTATGCAATACAACCATCAATAACTTCACCTAAATTATGAGGTGGAATATTTGTTGCCATACCAACAGCAATACCCATTGTTCCATTAACTAAAATATTTGGAAATCTTGAAGGTAAAACTTCAGGTTCTTCAGTTGAATCATCATAATTTGGTACAAAATTAACCGTATTTTTATTGATATCTCTTAAAAGTTCCATTGATATCTTAGCAAGTTTACTTTCAGTATAACGATAAGCGGCTGCTCTTGGATATTCGATGTTACCAAAGTTACCATGTCCATCAACAAGTAAATAACGATAATTAAAGTCTTGGGCCATTCTTACCATAGCCTCATAAATTGATGAATCTCCATGAGGGTGATATTTCCCCATAACGTCCCCAACTATCGTCGCACTCTTACGATGTTTTTTATCTGGTGTTAATCCATTTTCTAACATATCATAAATAATTCTTCTATGAACTGGCTTTAAACCATCTCTTAAATCTGGTAAAGCTCTGGAAATAATAACACTCATTGAATATTCAATAAAAGAAGATTCAATTTCACTTACTATATTATTTTCTTCTAGTCTATCTCTACTATGATCCATAATAACCTCCTAAAAATCCAAATTCTTTGCATAAGTTGCATTTTCTTCAATAAACTTACGTCTAGGTTCAACTTCTTCACCCATTAATTTACTAAATGCTGCATCAGCACTAATAGCATCATCAACAGTTATTTTACGAAGAATTCTATGATTTATATCCATTGTAGTTTCATTTAATTCTTCAGCATCCATTTCCCCTAAACCTTTCATTCTTGCTATATCATATCTAACATTCTTTTCATTTAAAGTTTTGATATATTCATCTCTTTCTTCATCATTTAAAACATATTTTATAGTTTGACCATGTTTAATACAATATAAAGGTGGTTGAGCAGCATACACATAACCAGCTTCCACAATTGGTTTAAAGAAACGATAAAATAATGTTAATAACAAAACTCTAATGTGAGATCCATCAACATCGGCATCGCTCATAATAATAACTTTATGATATCTCATTTTACTTAAATCAAATTCTTGCCCAATACCAGTACCGAAAGCTGTAATAATTGTTTTGATTTCATCATTACTTAAAGCTCTATCAAGTCTTGCTTTTTCAACATTTAATACTTTTCCTTTCAAAGGAAGTATAGCTTGAGTCATACTATTTCTACCTTTAATTGCAGAACCACCTGCACTATCTCCTTCGACCAAGAATATTTCACAAACACTCGGGTCTTTTTCTTTACAATCTACAAGTTTTCCTCCAAAGTTTACGATATCTAAATCACTTTTTCTTCTAGTGGCTTCTCTTGCCTTCTTCGCAGCTATTCTACCACGAGATGCACTAATACATTTTTCCACAATTGTTCTAGCTTCATTAGGATTTTCCATTAAAAATCTTTCGAAACCTTGTGAAAATACATCACTTGCTATTTTTCTAACTTCACTATTACCTAACTTAGTCTTAGTTTGTCCTTCAAATTGAGGATCTGGATGTTTACAAGAAATAATCATAGTTAAACCTTCACGACAATCTTCTCCAATTAAAGCAGCATCATTTTCCTTTAAAATCTTTGCATTTTTAGCATAATTGTTAATAACTTTAGTTAAAGCAGCTTTAACTCCATCTTCATGAGTTCCACCTTCATAAGTATTAATATTATTAGTAAACGAATAAATACTTGGTGAATAAGTTTCATTATATTGACAAGCAACTTCTATTTCGATTCCATTTTCAGAACCATCCATATAAATTATATCATCATGAATTGGTGTCTTACTCTTGTTAAGCATTTCAACATATTCAATAATACCTCCATTATAAAGGAAAGTATCATGTTTTTCAGGTGTTTGTCTTAAATCATATAAATTAATTCTAAGACCTTTATTTAAGAAAGCAATTTCTTGTAATCTTTTATATAAAGTATCATAGTTATATACAGTTGTTTCCGTAAATATTTCTTCATCAGGTTTAAATATTACCGTACTTCCAGTTCTTTCAACATCACAACTATCTATGATTTTTAATGGTTCAACTGGATGTCCACCATTTTCAAATCTTTGATAATATACATTTCCATCACGATAAATCTTAACTTCAAGCCATTTAGACAAAGCATTAACAACACTAGCCCCAACACCATGAAGACCTCCAGAAACTTTATAACCTTCACCACCAAATTTACCACCAGCATGAAGCACTGTAAAAATTGTTTCTACTGTTGATAATCCTGTTTTGGCATTAATACCTGTTGGTATACCTCTACCATCATCTCTTATTTCAATAATATCTCCTTTATTAATCATAACTTCAATATCATCACAAAAACCAGCTAATGCTTCATCTACAGCATTATCTACGATTTCCCAAACTAAATGATGAAGACCTCTCTCACCAGTTGATCCTATATACATACCAGGTCTTTTTCTAACAGCTTCAAGCCCTTCCAAAACCTGTATATCACTATCAGTATAATGTGTTTCTTTCATATTCTACTCCTCCTCTAATATACCATCAGTTACTTTAAATTTCTTCGCATCTTTGATTACTTTTTTACTAATATTTTTTAAATCAGTCGTTGTTATAAATGTCTGAACATTTCTATCAAGCATCCCCAACATATTAGTAATTTTATTCTTATCTAACTCACTAAATAAATCATCTAAAATAAGTATTGGATAATATCCCTTTATTTCATTAACAACACTTATTTCTGCTAACTTAAAGGAAATAATAGCATTCTTTCTTTGCCCTTCACTTCCCCATTCTTTTAAATTATTATTATCTAAAATAAATACAATATCATCATGATGAATTCCTTCCAAAGTTTTACCAACACTAAGTTCTTTCTGATAATTTTCTTTATACCTTTTAAATAAAGTTTCTTCATCTTTTTTCTTAAATGTTGATACATATCTTACTTTTAAAGTTCCACTACCAAATATTTTCTCATAATTACTTGTAATATATTTATTTATATTATCAATAAAATTCTCTCTATATTTACAAATAATACTTCCATATTCAATTAACTTTTTAGTTAAAATATCTAAATAAGTACTTGTATAATTACCATTTACATACATACCTCTTAAATAAAAGTTTCTCTGTTTTAAAATCTTTTGATAATTAGCCAACATTACTAAATATTCTTTATAAATCTGACTAATTTCAATATTTAATAATTTCCTTCTTTCACTTGGTGCTTCATCAATTAATCTTGTATCACTTGGATTAAATAAAATAACATTTATTCTTGAAACATAATCACTTACTTTATCTTGCTTCTCTCCATTAATTGTTACAATCTTACCTTCATTACTTATTTCTACACCAAATTCATTTTCATCATTTTTTTTAAAAACATTTCCATTAATTTTTGCTTTTATTTTTCCTTTCTTAATCATCACTTTATCATTATTTATTCTAAATGATTTAGTTAGTGCTAAAGTATATATAGCTTCAATAATATTTGTTTTTCCACTACCATTTAAACCATATATAATATTTAAGTCACCAAAAGAGATATTTAATGATTCATAATTTCGAAAATTCATTAAAGTTAAATTATCTATTTTCATTAAATTGCCCCCTTTAGTGCCCTACATTAAAAATTTAAGGCATTTTGGTATACCTATACACATAATAATTATATCACAAAAATTACCCTAATAAAAGAAAAATCTCACTTTTTAACAAATTATCCTCGTGTTAAATACACTAACCACAACCTACTACATTTTAAAAGTTGATTATTAAACTTTGCAGGGGTTATACTAAAGCATTTTTTTTCACCATTTTTAAACAAAACAACAATACCATTTTGACTCTTTTCATAGTTTTGCACTTTATTAAAATTAAGCCAATAATAGCTTTTTTCTTCTTTTATTGGAAAAAAGATTATATTATTCTTTTCACTTATCATAATTGGTAACTTATAACAACCACCAAGAATATTTTTACTTCCCATAATTCTTCCCTTTAAAGAACTACCATAATAAATACAGCTGAAATTTAATATAGAATTTAATAAATTACCCACAAATTTTAATTGATTATCTTCTTCATGAACAATAGTATTTTCGCCATTAAATTCCATAAAAAGAGTATTATTATTAATTTTAAACATCTTAATTCTCCTTTCTTGATTTGCTATAATAGCAAAACTTTTATAAAAAATTTGTCGAAAAAAAAAGAACAAGTTAATATTTTGTTCATTTTTTAAAATTAATACGTTTTTATAGGTAAAATTAACTCAGTTAAAGTATCATCTACCACTGGTTTTATAAGAATTGGTTTATCATCTGTATTTAATAATAATAAGATATTTTCTTCTTTAATAACCTTTAAAGCATCCATCATAAACTTACTTGAAAAAGATATTTCTATTTTTTCTTTATTATTACAATCAATACTTAATTTTTCTTCAGCATTCCCTAATTCATTGCTTGTAGATGTTATAATCATATCTTTATCTTGAATATGCATTTTAATTATATTTTTTTCTTTATTTTGAGCAAGTAATGAAGCTCTATCAACAGCATCATAAAATTCTTTCATATTTAAATTAATAATATATGCAAAATCACTTGGAATAAAATGACTAGTTTCTGGATAACTTCCACTTAATAAATTACTTTGAATATAAATATTCTTATAAACAAATAATATTTTGTTAGTAAATACATAGATTTCCACATTATCATCATCTGCAATAATCTTTTCAAGTTCAGTTATACTTCTACCTGGTATAACAATATTTATTTGTTTAGAACTAGGTTCATCTAATTTAATATTTTTCTTAGATAATCTATAAGAATCTGTACAAATACATTCTAATATATCACCATTTACTTTAAAATTAATCCCTGTAAGAAGTGGTCTTACTTCTTGTGTTGATAATGCATAAGAAGTTTGATTTATTAATTCTCTTAAATTTTGTGAATTAACATTTATTACATCACTTCCTTTATCAATCATAATATTTGGATAATCATTTGGATTATAACAATTTAATCTATATTGATTATTCGGAGTACTAATCTTTATTTTTAGATTATCTTCAACTTCAAAATCTATTACATCACTAGGCATTTTCCTAATCATATCCACAAAATACTTACTTTGAATAATAATTTTTCCTTTACCTTCAATCATTTTAATATTTTCATGAGGTATTAAAACTTTAATAGTAAGTTCAGAATCACTAGCAAGTAATTCTATACCTTTTTCATTAATATCAAATACTATTCCATTTAAAACTGGAATTGTAGTCCTTTGACTTAAAGCTTTAGTAACATTATTTAATGCTTCTAAAATTACATTTTTTTCAATTGTCCATTTCATATTTTTTCCTTCTTTCTTTATTAATTTTTTTTATTATTATTTATTAATAGCGTTGATAATGTTGATAACTAATTAATTTACTTATTTTACTTAGAAAATGATTATTTTTTATACCCAACTTATCAACATTATTGTAACTTCATTTTTATTTCTTTCAACACATTATTCAAATTTGGATTAGTTTCTAACTCTTCTTTTATCTTATCACATGCTGTTGATACTGTAGAATGATCTCTACCACCGAATTCTAACCCTATTTTCTGTAAATTTTCATCTGTTTCAACTCTACATAAGTACATTGCTATATGTCTAGGTTTTACTACTGTATTAGTTCTTCGCTTACTTTTTAAATCATCTACCGATATTTTAAAATATTCTGCAACAGCATTTTGGATAGAACCAATCGAATTGTTGATAAATATGTTAGTATTAACATAATCATTTAATGCTTCGTTAGCAAAATCCAAAGTAATTTTATCAGGAACCATCATTGCTGTGTAAGCTAGCAACCTGTTTATAGTTCCTTCAATGTGTCTAACATCATTAACACATGAATTAGCAATATATTCTATAACATCATTAGTTAATTTATCTTCAATACTGGTATTTTTTATCTTTGATCTTATAATATCACATCTTAGATTAAAGTCTGGAGGGAATATATCAACAGGAAGTCCCCACATAAACCTACTTCTAAGTCTTTCTTCGATTTTCTTTAAGTCATCCGGACTCTTATCACTACTAATAATTATTTGTTTATTTGCTTGATGTAAAGCATTAAATGTATGAAAGAATTCTTGTTGCGTTTTTTCTGCTTCAACTAAAAATTGAATATCATCTATAATTAATACATCTACATTACGATATTTATCTTTAAAATCATTAGCATATCCCATTTTATTATTACTTGTAGCAATACCAGTAAATTCATCTCTAAATTCATTACTTGTTGTGTATAATACCTTTAAATTAGAATGATCTTTAATATAATTACCTATTGCTTGCATTAAATGTGTTTTTCCTATTCCACTTCTTCCATATATAAATAACGGATTGTGGATAGTTCCCGGAGCTTCCGCAACTGCTCTGGCTGCAACAAATGCAAGTCTATTTGAATTACCTACTACATAATTATCAAAAGTAAATTTTGGATTTAAATTTGTATTCCATTCTATATCTTTTTCAACAGTTTCTTCAGGAACTACAGGTTCAACAAAGTTTTCAACTTCTTCTTCAGTAATATAATTAAATGTATAATTTATACCAGTTAAAGCGAAGAATGTATTATTTATAAGATCTTTATATGTTTCTCCAAGCATTTTTTTAGTTATTTGCAATCCAACTTTTATTGTTACTACATTGTTGACAATTGATAATAGTTCTAGTTTTGAAAACCAAATATTATAAATTGTATCGCTAACTTGATTCTGAATATCTTTTAAAAAATGTGAAAAAAGCTCATCAGTTTTCAAAACCTCACCCCACTAACTAAATTTCCTAACTAAATTTTAACCCATTTTAACAAAAAATAAAAGCCTAAATTTCAATTTTTGATAACTTTTTTATAATCCCCAAAATTATCAACATAGAAAAGTCTTATTTTATGCTTATTTAAACAAGTTATCAACACTATCAACAAATTTTTGTTAACATAGTATTTATCCCCATTCTATCAACAAACACAATTTTGATAAAATGTTGTTAATTATGTGGATTATTTTTGATAGTTATCCACAAATTATCCACAATCCACAAAAATGGCTAGTTATTAACAAAAAGTTGTGATATAATAATTATGATGTAAAATGGAAAAAGTAGCAATTTTAAATGATATACACGGTAATTTATTTTTATTAAATAAAGCTCTAGATTATTTAAAAGATAAGAATATATCTAAATTTTTAGTTTGTGGAGATTTTTTAACGGATGGACCAGATGATAATAAAATTATAGAAACATTAAGAAATCTAAATGCTGAAGTTATTCTAGGAAATAGGGAAGAATCATTATTAAAATTAACACCTAATTCCGGTGAAATATCTGAAAAATTTTATTCATTTTACTATACTTACAAAAATTTAACATTAGAAAACCTAGAATATCTAAAAAAGTTACCCACAACAAAAATAATAAATATTGCTAATAAGAAAATTTGTATGTCTCATGGAAGTCCTTACAAAAGTCGGGATATGATAGATTCAACATCATATGAACAATTTGCTAAATTAATAATTGATTATGATGCAGATGTGTATTTGTTTGCACACACACATAAATTTTTTGAAAAAGTCTACAAAAATAGATTGTTTGTAAATTCCGGAGCAGTTAATTTATCCATGGGGAGATCAAAATCATCAACATTTGGAATTTTATCTTTATCTGATGATTTAATTATATATGACCAAATAATTTTAGATTATGATTTTGAAAAAGTAAAAAGGTATTATACTGAAAGTAATTTTTATAAAGAGCATCCCGAATGGTGCAAAATTATATTATATATGCTAAAAGATGGTATAGAATATAATACAAAATTTTCTAAAATGTATGACTATAATATGAGTTTAAAAACAAATTATTACAAATTTACATTTATATATAATCTTCCAAAAATAGTTGAATAATTAAAATAATATGTTAAAATATTTTAATATGTTGAAGGGAAGGTTTTGACATGACAAATATTTTAGAATCAAAATCAAGATTAAAACAAATTCTTTATACAAATAAAGATAAATTTACTAAAGAAATATTCGATTATTTAAATTCATTATTAGAATTAGAATTTGCAGTAACAAAAGATTATATAAATTCAAAAACAAGAATAGAATTATCACAAGATGAAACTTATTACCAAGTAGCTTTATATAATATTTATCACTTAATAGACAATTTACTTACAAAACTTGATACAACAAAATTTGTTAGTTTCGATAAACTTCCACATTATGATTCATATGAAATGCAAGGAATATCAAAATTAAGAGATGAAACAAATGCTAATTTATTTAGATTAATTAGAATATTATATAATTTTGATGGTTGGCAAAATATTTCTATTATTAATGACCTATACTTATCAAGTGAAGGAGACGTTACGAGAAAAAAAGCGGAAGAATTTTTTATAAAAAGAGATTTATCGCAAGAATTGCACAAAGAATTATTACAAGAATTTGACTTAGAAAAAATAGAATTTTTAACCATTCCTTCAAAATTAATTAAGGAAGATATTGGGTGGAGTACAAGTGTTACCAAAAAAGAACAAAAATTAATACGAACTCTACCAGGAATAACATTTATCCATGAAATACACCAAGAATATTTTGCAAAAAAGTAGTTAATTTGACATTAAAATGGCTGTAAATAGCAATTTTTCTTGACTTATCATTAATTTTAATATTATAATAATAACGCTATTAAAGAAAAGGAGAAATTATATTATGAAAAGAACATATCAACCAAATAAAAGAAAAGCAGCAAAGAAACATGGTTTTTTTGCTCGTAAAGAAACTGATATATTAAAGAATCGTCGTAGAAAAGGACGTAAAGTTTTATGTAAGTAAAAAACCACTTTATTGTGGTTTTTTTTCCTAAAAAAAATTATGAAAAGATACGAAATGGTTAAATCTCATGAAGAATTCAATGAGATTATAAATAAAGGAAATAAAATAAAAGGAAAGTATGTATATATTTTTTTCAAAGAAAAAGACTTTTCAAAACCAAATTATGGTATTGCAGTTGGTAAAAAGTTAGGCAATGCTGTAGTTAGAAATAAATTTAAACGACAATTTCGAAATATTATAGATAATAACAGATTTCTCTTTAAAAATAATCACAATTATATTATAATGATTAAAAAGGAAGCAAACAATGCTTCATTTAGTGATTTAGAAAATGATTTAATAAATACACTGAAGAAAGGAAATTCATGAAAAATAAAATAATGGCAGTTATACTTGTTTGTGTTTTATTACTTACAAGTGGATGTGGTGATAACAAGTATATAAAAGATAAAGACAATAAGATAGTAACATATGAAGCGACTGGTCAAATGCTTGAAAAAGATATAGTATGCTTACCAGAAAAAGATGGAGAATTATATAACCTTTATAAAGAATACAAAGATCAATTAAATATTGATTTTGAAGATATACCAGCATGTACAGAATTTAAAGTTACATCAAATGAATCATCAGGTTTATGGGAATTCTTATTTGTAAAACCTCTAGCATTTTTAATACTTGCTCTAGGCAAATTAGTGGGTAACTTTGGTATTTCTTTAATTCTTATAGGTTTAGCAATTAGATTAGTGCTTTTACCATTTACGATAAAGAGTACTAAACAAACAATGAACATGAAAAAAGCTCAACCTGAAATTGAAAAAATTGAAAGAAAATATCGTAATAGAACAGATAATGAATCCTTGATGGCAAAAAGTCAAGAAACAATGATGGTTTACAAAAAATATAAAGTAAATCCAATGATAGGTTGCTTAATGGCATTCATTCAATTACCATTATTCTTTGCTTTTTTACAAGCAATTTATAGAACACCAGCAATATATGAAGAAACATTATTAACATTTAATTTAGGTATGACCCCACTTGTGGGAATTAAAACCGGTAATTATCTATATTTATTACTTTTAGTTTTAATCGCCGTATCAACATATTTCTCATTTAAACAAACAATGTCTCAAACAGGCAGTGCAGCTCCAGAAGCAGCTAAACAAATGAAAACAATGTTATATGTAATGCTAGTAGTAATAACTTATGCATCACTAACATTACCAACAGCATTAGCATTCTACTGGATTATAACATATGCATTCATCGCAGTACAAAATATAATTATTAATAAAGTTAATAATAAAGACTTAACTAATAAAAAGAAAGATAATAATAAAAAAGATAAAATAAAAGATAAATTAGTTAAGAAAGAAGGTATGAAGTATGGAAAAGATAATTAAAGAGGGAAAAAGTGTTGAAGCAGCATTAAGTGCTTTAATGGAAGAAAATAATCTTTCAAAAGAAGAATTTCTTTATACTAGTAATGTTAAAAAAGGAAAATTATTTCAAGGGACAATTTATGAAGTAACAGCATATTTGAAGACTGATATCAATAATGAAATAAAAGAATTCTTAAGAAATGTCGTAGAAAACATGGGACTTGAAGTAACAATGGAACTTACCAATAAAGATGATAGAGTTACTATTAGAATGTTTTCTAACAAAGACTATATTTTAATTGGTAAAGAAGGAGCAACTCTAAAAGCCTTAGAAACATTAGCAAAACAATATATTCAAAATACAACAGGAATATATTATAAATTTAATTTAGATGTTTCTAATTACAAAGAAAAAAATATTAAAAGACTAGAATGGTTAGCTAAGAAAACTGCAAAAGAAGTAGTTTCTACGAATGCTCCAGTTGCTTTAGATAATATGACATCATATGAAAGAAGAATTATTCATAGTGCTTTAACAGATTTTAAAGGTGTAAAAACTGAAAGTGAAGGCGAAGAACCAAATAGACATATCGTTATCAAACCACTTTAATAGTGGTTTTTTTATGTCTAAATTTAGGAAAAATGTGTAATTTAAGTCAAAAATAGCTGGAATTTTGTGATTCAATCTAAACAACTATAAATTATTATCTGTATAAATTAAAATTATAATAGATATAGTATATACTTATTTTTAATATAAATTAATATTATAAAATTAATTTATGAAAGGAATAAGTGTAGTATGGAAAATCTAAGAATAATCAGAGAAAAAAGACACAAAAATCAATTAAATGTAGCTTTAGCAGTTGGAGTAACTCAAGAATCAATAAGTATGTATGAATCTGGAGTAAGTTATCCAAGTGCCATAGTATTAATAAAGTTAGCAAAATATTTAGAAACAAGTACAGATTATCTATTAGGATTAACAGATGATGATACACCAATAAAATATATGAATAGAAATTTAACTAATAAAGAAAAAGAATTATTAGAAAGATTTATTTATCTAGCAACTGAAGATCAACTAAAATTAATAGGATATGCTGATTCTTTAAATAATAAAGTTACAAATTAAAACAAGTTCTTATATTTATTTAGAACTTGTTTTTTCTATGTCCACAATTGATTTAGGATAAGGTTTTCTTTCATCAGTAAGGTACAATAAATAATCAATTGAAGTATTATAAAATTTAGCTAATTTTTTCAGTACATCAGTAGGTATATCATTAGTTTCTACTTCATATTTAGAATAACCTGTTTGAGTAATACCTAAAACTTTAGCTATCTCATTTTGTATTATATCTTTATCTTCACGGAGTTCTTTTAATCTATTCATGATATTTCCTCACAAAAAAGATATCATATTCCAAAATGGCTTACTATTTTTTAAGACAAATTGGCTTATAAAAAAATACTCTAATATTCAACATGATAAAATAACATAAAAATAAGAAAAATAAATTATGGAGTGGAAGAATGGAAAATAAAAAAACAAAAATAATAAGTGTAGTATCAATTATTGCACTTGCACTTACCCTTTTTACTGCAACATATGCATTTTTTGCAGCCCAAACAGGTGAAGGAGCCCAAACTGATATTAAAATAAATGCTAGTACCGTAGATACATTAACATTTGAAACCGGATCTATCATAAGTTTATCACTTGACCAAGATAATTTTGCAAGTGGCAAAGGAAATCAAACGGGTTCAACGTTTGCAAAAGCAATGCTTTCTGCAAATAGTAAAACAAATACCGCAACAAAGTATTATTATTTGTATTTAAATATATCAAAAAACACATTTAATTATACACAAGATACAAATACACCAGAAATACTTTTAACAGTAAAAGATGGCACAGGTAATGAAATAACAAGTATTAATGATCTTACATATAAAACAGTAACAGATGGTAAAGGTGCAAGTATATCAGGGTTTGATATCACAACAGGTATCGGATTAATAACTTTATTAGGTAATAGAGAAATAAGTGCAAGTCCTCAAAAAATAGATACTTGGAATGTTACAGTAACATTTATAAATTATGATAAAGATCAAAGTAAGAATGCAGGAAAAAGTTTTAATGCAAAATTAATTGCTCAACAAAAAGAAATATCAGATTCTGTTTCTGATTATTGTAAGAATGGCGATAATTTAGCAAATTGTATTATTTCATTGGGAGCACCAGATGTTTTTGGAGCAACAAAAGTATATCATCATGATGAAAATTTAGTAAATGGAGCAAATGATAACTCATATAGATATGCAGGTGGAGGTAATACTTGTACATTTAATGGTAAAAATGTTCAAGGTGCATATAGTAATGGAACATTTGGTGCATCAAATGAAAATGATTGTAAAAAAGTATACTCTATTACAAGTACTGGTGTAAATTTACTAGTAGATGCTTCATTGACAAGATTATTATCAGATGAAAAACCAGTGACATGGAGTGAAGGTGCCTGTAAAACCACAGATGGTGAAAATGTCAATATTGGTTTTGATAGGGGAAATTTTAATCCAGTTACAGAAGCAACATGTAAAGGAAAATCTTATATAGTAAAAACTGATGATTTAACTGCTCGTGTAGCAAATTTAAATATTGCATATGCAGGTGGTGGAAAATGGAATGGAGTTAATAACTTTGTATGTTTTGGCTCATCAGAAACACCATGCCCAACAGATAATTTATATAGAATAATCGGAGTAATAGATGGCAAAGTAAAATTAATAAAATATGATTATGCCACAAGTACATTGCTAGGAACAGACGGAGATTATGGGGAGTCAAGTACTCCGGATTCAACATATTACAAAGGAAGTTTAACAACAATAGATCAATATTATTGGAATCATAAAAATGATACAAGTATAAATGATGGTTCCGGTTCAAATATATGGAGTACAAGTTTATTAAATAAAATAAATTTAAATACAAACTTTATAAATAATGTAGGTAGTACATGGGCAAATAAAATAGCCACAACAACATGGAAAGTTGGAGGAAATACATTTGATAATATAGGTAGTTCAGTTCCATCTATAGCATATCAAAATGAAATAGTAGCTCCAGCAGAAAATACAACATATGATGCAAAAATAGGATTAATGTATGCATCAGATTATTATTATGCTGCAAGCCCAAGGGCGTGGACATTAGTAGGATGTGATTTTGATGAAGGAAAAGATTATAGCGATGCATCAGCTAATAATTGGATATATATGGGACATAATGAGTGGATAGTTTCCCGTAAATCTGACAATTCGAACTATGCGTTCCTTGTGGTTTACTTTGGTTTCGTGTTATACAGCAGTGTTAGCGGCGACGCTGGGGTGCGTCCGTCCTTTAATCTTTCATCTTCCATAACGTATGTATCGGGTAACGGAAGTATGAGCAACCCAATTCGCATAAACTAAAATGTGGCTAAATAAAAATCTTTAAAACAATATAAAAATGTGTTATAATACTTCCGATGAAAGGAAGTATTTTTTATGGAAGATACAATATGTGCAATATCAACATCTATGGGTATCGGGGCAATCTCTATTGTCCGTGTAACTGGTCCTGAAGCTATCAACATTGTAGATAGTATTTTTGACCATGACCTAAAAAATGCTTCAAGTCACACAATTCACTATGGACATATCAAATATAAAGAAGAAAAAATAGATGAAGTATTGGTAATGTTAATGCGTGGACCAAAGACATACACAACTGAAGATACAATTGAAATTAACTGCCATGGCGGGATAAGTACCACTAAAAAAATAATGGAAGTACTACTTGCAAATGGATGTAGATTAGCAGAACCTGGAGAATTTACAAAAAGAGCTTACTTAAATGGAAGAATTAATCTTCTTGAAGCAGAAAGTGTTAATGATTTAATTATTGCTAAAACTGATGCTTCAAGAACACTTGCTATAAATAATGTTGATGGAAAATTAACAAAACAAATAAGCAATTTACGAGAAAAAATAGCAAAAATACTTGCTAATATTGAAGTAAATATTGATTATCCTGAATATACTGATGAACTAGAAGTAACTAAAGATTTAATGCATGGTTATTTAGATGAAATAAATAAAGAATTATTAAAATTAGTAAATGGATCTAAAAATGGAAGAATTATTAAAAATGGTGTAAATGTTGCTATAATAGGTAAGCCAAATGTAGGTAAAAGTAGTATTCTAAATAGTTTACTTGATGAAGAAAAAGCAATTGTTACAAATATTCCTGGAACAACTCGTGATATCGTCGAAGGTTCAATTACATTAAATGGTGTTGCAATTAACTTTATAGATACTGCAGGAATCAGAAAAACCGAGGATATCGTAGAAAAAATCGGGGTAGACAAAAGTAAAAAGACTGCCGAAAATGCCGATATAATTTTATTTGTTTTAAATAATAATGAAGCTATTAGTGAAGAAGAAAAAGCAATGTTAGAAAAATATAACAATGATAAGTTAATAGTATTTGTAAATAAGATGGATTTGGAAAGTAAATTAATAATACCAGAAAATATTAAGGATATAGTATACGGAAATACAATTGATATAAATGGTCTAGAGAAGTTAAAAGAGAGAATAACTGAAAAATTAAATTTAAGTAATATAGTAAATAAAGATATGAGTTATTTATGTAATCTTAGAGAAATTGATTTAGTAAATAAAGCATATGAATCATTAAAAAATGCTCAAAGTAATTTAGATGCTGGGTTTTCAGTAGATATGATAGAAATAGATTTAAAAAGCGCTTGGGATTATCTCGGAGAAATTATGGGAGATAGTTATGAAGGTGAATTAGTAGACAAAATATTTAGTAATTTTTGTTTAGGAAAGTAGATGATAATATGTATGATGTTATAGTAGTAGGTGGAGGACATGCGGGAATTGAAGCAAGTCACATTGCAGCCAAAATAGGTAAAAAAACCTTATTAATAACAGGAAATATAAAAAATATTGGAGATATGCCATGTAATCCTTCAATCGGAGGGACTGCAAAAGGAATAATAGTTCGTGAAGTTGATGCTCTCGGTGGATTAATGGGAAGAATCGCTGATGTTTCCCACATTCAAATAAAAATGCTTAATAATTCTAAAGGACCAGCAGTAAGAAGTCTTCGTGCTCAAGCAGACAAAGTAACATATCCTAAAAATATGCAAGAATATTTAATGAAAATGCCAAATTTAACTATCAAAGAAAGTTTAGTTGAAGATTTAATTATTGAAAATAACATAGTTAAAGGAATTATTACTGAAAATAATGAAAAAATTGAAGGAAAAACTGTAGTTCTAACAACGGGTACCTATCTATGTGGAAATATACTCGTAGGTAGCAAAAATACCCCAGGAGGACCTCATGGTGAAAGAAGAAGTAACTATTTATCAACAAAACTAAAAGAGTATGGTTTAAAAATAATTAGATTGAAAACAGGAACACCACAAAGAATAAAAAAAGATTCTATTGATTTTTCCGTAATGAGTGAAGAACATGGTGATAGCACTTATTGGACTTTTTCAAATGATTTTGGGCCAAATTATAAAATTGAAGATCAAAAATCATGTTATTTATTATATACAAATGAAGTAACACATCAAATAATCAGAGAAAATTTATCAAAATCAGCCATGTACGGAGGATATGCAACTGGAGTAGGACCTAGATATTGCCCATCTATTGAAGATAAAATTGTAAGATTTGCAGATAAAGAAAGACACCAATTATTTTTAGAACCCGAAAGTTTATATTATGATGATTGGTATTTACAAGGTTTTTCTACAAGTATGCCAGAAGATGTTCAAGAAAAAATGGTTCATAGCTTACATGGACTAGAAAATGCCGTTATAACTAAATATGCATATGCCATAGAATATGATGCTATTGATCCCTTGCAAATAAAACCAACACTTGAAAATAAAGTATTAGAAAATTTATTTACAGCGGGTCAAATAAATGGTACAAGTGGGTATGAAGAAGCCGCAGGACAAGGTATAATTGCTGGAATAAATGCTGTTTTAAAAGTTGATAATAAAGAGCCATTGATATTAAAAAGAAGTGATGCCTACATCGGAGTTTTAATTGATGATTTAGTAACCAAAGGAACAATTGAACCATATCGTATGCTTACATCCAGGGCAGAATTTCGTTTAATATTAAGACATGATAATGCCGATTTAAGACTTCGTCATTATGCTCATGATATAGGTACAATAAATGAAGAACAATACAACAGATTAATAGAAAAAGAAAAAAAAATAAAAGAATTAACTAAATATTTACAAGAAAATACCTTGCATTTAACTGAAGATGTCATAAAAGTATTTGAAAGTAATAATATAAATGTACCCTTGACAGGCTTAAACTATTATGATTTATTAAAAAGACCAGAAATAACAATGAAATTTATTGAAAATTTTATAGAAATAAATTATTTAAATGAAGTAAAAGAACAAGTAGAGATAAATGCTAAGTATGATGGATATATTAAAAAAGCTTATAAGGAAGTTGAAAAATTATCACGTCTTGAAGAAAAACAAATACCTGATGATATTGATTATCAAAAAGTTGCTAACTTAGCAAGTGAAGCAAGACAAAAATTAGAAAAAATTAGACCTAAAACAATTGCTCAGGCATCTCGTATAAGTGGAGTAAATCCTGTAGATATATCTGTTCTAACAATTTATTTAAAGAAAGAGTATGGAAAAAATGAAGATTGAAGAATTTATAGAAAAGTGTAAAAGTTTAGGCTTAGAAGTAACAGAAAAAAAATTAAAACAATTAGAAATTTATGCTAAATTTTTACAAGAATATAATGAACATACAAATTTAACCGCTATTACTAATTTAGAAGACATATACTTAAAGCATTTTTATGATAGTTTAACTCTTACAAAAGTAATAGATTTAAAAACTTGTAAAAATTTACTTGATTTTGGTACTGGTGCTGGATTCCCAGGAATGGTTTTAAAGATATTTTTTCCTGATTTAAAGGTAACATTACTTGATAGCAATAATAAAAAAATAAGGTTCTTAACAGAATTACAAGATAAAATTCATGTTGATAACTTAGAACTTATTAACACAAGAGTAGAAAATATAAGAAATGAAAGATTGAATTATTATGATGTTGTTACAGCAAGAGCAGTAACTAATATGCCAGTTTTAACAGAACTTGCCATGCCATTAGTAAAAATAAATGGATATTTTATTGCTATGAAAGGTAGTAATGAAGAAGAAATTGAAGATGGAAAATTTGCTATAATAAAAATGCATGGAATAGTAGAAGAAATAAATAAATTTTCATTATCAAAAGAGGCAGGAATGAGAAATATTGTAAAGGTCAAAAAAGAAAAAGAAACACTTAACACTGAATTAAGGCCTTATGAAAAAATCATTAAAAAGCCCCTTGCAAAAAATTAATAAATAATGTATCATTATAGATGATAAGGGTTGATTAAAGTGAATAATAAAGAAATGGAAAAAACTATATTACAAGTCCCTGTTGAGGACATAATTCCAAACCGTTTTCAACCACGGTTATCTTTTGATGACACTTCATTAAATGATTTAGCACTTTCTATTAAACAACATGGTATAATTCAACCACTTGTATTAAGAAGAAAAAATGATAAATATGAAATAATTGCTGGAGAAAGAAGATTTAAAGCAGCTAAACTAGCAGGTCTAGCATCAGTTCCTGCCGTAATATCAAATCTTGATGATAATGCTTCTGCAGAGGTTGCAATCGTAGAAAATATTCAAAGAAAAGATTTGACAGCAATTGAAGAAGCTAAATCATTTCAAGCACTTTTAGATAAAGGCTATATGACTCAAGATGAACTAGCTAGAAAAATGGGATTATCTCAATCAGCAATTTCAAATAAATTAAGATTATTAACACTAGATGAATCAGTTCAAGAAGCAATTTTATCTGAAAAAATATCTGAAAGACATGCTAGAACTTTATTAAAAGTTCCATCACATGAAAAACAAAAAGAACTATTAAATAAAATTATTAATGAAAGATTAACAGTAAAGCAATTAGAAGATGAAATTAAAAATATGGAATTAACACCAAATAACGAAATAAATGTAAATCCAGAACCAATTGCACCTAAAGAAGAAATGTTATCTGATAATAATAACAATAATAACCTTGGAAGTATCGAAGATATTTATAGCAATGCTATGGATATAAAAGACATTATAGGTAATGAACAACATCCAGAAGAATTACAACCTGTAGAAAAGGTAACACCAGATGCGTTTTTCTCAAATCCAGAGAAGATGCCCAATAAATTCTTTAATTTTCTTGAAGATTCCGCAGCTAATATGGATACAAATGAAAAAATACCAACATTTGAAATTCCAAAACATGAAAATACAAATCCAGTTAATTTGATTAATCAAACTGAAGATATCGAGATGCTTGATGATTTATTTACAGAATCCCCTAAAGCATCAGATAATAATCAAGATTATTTAAATTATGTTATTAAAACAATTCGAGGTCTTGATTTAGATAGCAATAAAGTAAGGTTAGAAGAAATGAATTTACCAACAGAATATCATATAAATATAATAATTAAAAAGGATGACAGTAATTAAAACTAGTCATCTTTTTCAATAAAATTTTTTAAGTTAAAATTATATAAAGTAACTTTATTATTATTTATATTTATTATAGTATCTTCATCCTCAATTTTATAATTCATATTACTTAAATCAATTTTAAATAATACTTCGAACTGAGGCATAATTTGCATTTCCCCAGATTTCATTGGATTATCTCTTTCAGTATCATAAAATACTAATACATTTTTATTTGTTAACAAAATATTAACCAACATATTTCTATTTGTAAATTTAATATTTACATCAGCTGCTTCATTTAAAACATGTTCATCGTTTTCCTTAAAAGTATAATTATACATCTTTATCACCTATAATAATTATATTATATTACTTTAAAAATATCTAGTCTTCTTTAAAGTTTTCTTCCTTTACTACATATTGTTCTTTATTAACTCCAGGCTCTGTACCTTTTACATAATAATATAATGCTACTTTATTTTGATTGTTCGTAGTTTTACCCGTTACGGCATCTAAAGGAATAGCAATCACATTTTTAGGTGTTTCATACCATGTGGTATTTATACTATTTAGTGATTCTTCAATAGTTAAAGCCCAAATCTTTTTAGCATTATTTCTAACATTGCCATTAACTTCTTTATTATTATCATAACCCATCCACATCATCATAAGTCTATCTGGATTATAACCCACTATCCAATAATCAGTATTAGTTGATCCGGTTTTTAAAGCATATTTATGGGTTAATGTTGAAGCAATATTTAAAGCTGTCGGAGTTGTATAATCTACATATGCATCATTCGTCGTAGATGTCATCATTTCATTTAAAATATAGGTATAATTTGGATTAATAACTAATCTATTTATATCTTCATGTTCATATAAAACATTACCATCAATATCTTCAATTTTCTCAATAAAGTATAATTCTTTTTGGTACCCACCAGATGCAAAAGTCGTATACCCTGTTGCATAATCTAAAATATTTATTTCACTAGTACCTAAAGGAAGTGATGCTACTTCATCTAAATTTGCATTAATTCCTGTTCTTTTAGCAACATCAATCATTTTATCAACACCCAAAAATAAATTAGTTTTAACAGCATAAATGTTATCTGATAAAGCAAGTGCTGCGGCCATTGTTATTTCTTTACTAGCATAAATATTACCGGCATTTTGTGGAGCATAAGTTTTTCCACTCGCTAAATTAAATGTTGTTTCTTCACTTCTAAAACTACTAGACATTGTCATATTATTTTCCAATGCTGCATAATAAAGAAAAGGCTTCATCGTAGATCCAACTTGTCTTTTACTTTTTAAAGCCCTATTATATTGACTTTTTGCATAATTCATACCACCGGTTAAGGCTTTAACTGCACCAGTTTTTGGATCAACAATAACACTAGCCACTTGTAATTCATCATCCACCTTATTACTTAAGATGTTATTTTCCAAACTAGTTTGTTCTTTCAAATCTAAAGTTGTATATATTTTTAAACCACCTGCATTAATTAAAGATGCTGGTATTTTTTTAATATTAGATAACTCATTTAAGACAGCCTCTTGATAATACATAATCATTTGTAAATTATTATTTTTAGTTTGGCCAAAAATCTCTAGTCTTTCTTTAAATAAATTATTATATGTATCTTCATCAATATATCCATTATTTAGCATAGATTTAGCAACTACCCAAGCTCTTTTTAAAGAGGCTTCGTAATTACTAACAGGATTATATCCTGCTGGATTTTTAGGAATTCCTGCAAGCATAATAGCTTCTTCTAAAGTTAACTCACTAGGTTTCTTATTAAAATAGTAGCTAGAAGCATTAACTATACCCATATTACCTTGTCCATAATTAATTGTATTTAAATAACCTTCTAAAATATCATCTTTATCGTAATGAACTTCAAGTTCTAAAGTTAGCATCGCTTCTTCAGCTTTTCTTTTCCAAGTTTTATCAAAGTCCAAATATAAATTCTTTATGTATTGTTGTGATATCGTTGAAGCACCTTGCACAATAGATTTCTTTTTTATATTTGTAAGCATTGCTTTAGCAATTCGTAAATAATCAAAGCCATGATGATTATAAAAATTTTTATCTTCAACAGCAATAACAGCATTTTTCAAATTATCAGAAATATCTTCTAAATTAGCCCATTCATTACTTCTTGATCCTTGATATACTAAATCATTTTTATTGTCGTAAAGATATAGACTCCCACTAGTTTTTAAATCTAGTTTAGGACTCAAATAAGCATAGGTATAAAGGCCAATTAAAAGAACTACAAATGAAATAAAAAGGAATATAAATGATTTAATTAAAAACTTCATTGTCCTCAAAAGGCATCACCTAAAAGTAGTATGAGTTAAGTTTAAAAAAATATGCAATTTTACTATACAATTATTATAAAGTCTGTTATAATATGTGAGAAAAAAAGAGGTGACTACATGAAAATAGATTGGAAACTATTTGATGATAAAGAAACCATAATTGAAAAAAAAGATAAATTAGTAAAATATGAGGATGGTGTTATATATTATAAAGATGAATATGGTACACATCGTGTAGATTTAATTAATAAAATTTATGAAAGAATAAACGAAAGCGATATATTCAGAGTAGATTTTACTAACGAAATATTAACAGTAAAATTTGCTAATACAGATTTAAAATATAATATTAATGCAAAATTTGAAGAGATAGATAATATAATAAGGTTAACTTATTCTCTTGGTGAAGAAAAGAAAGTAATAGAAATTACTAGAAAAGAGGAATTATGAAAGAAATATTAAAAAATGCAATTAAAAAGGCTTTAGAAAAATTAAATGTTGGTGATATTGAAATTGAAATAAATAAACCAACACTACAAGAAAATGGGGATTATTCAAGTAATATAGCAATGAAATTAGCTAGAGTTCTTAAGAAAAATCCTTTAGAAATAGCAAATGAAATAGTAAATAATATAAGTGATGATAATATAACAAAAGTTGAAGTAAAAGCTCCTGGTTTTATTAACTTTTTTGTAAGTAAAAATTATTTATTTGAAAATATAAATAAAGTTTTAGAAGAAAGAGAAAAATATGGAAGTTCAAATATAGGAAATGGTAAAAAAATTAATATTGAATTTGTAAGTGCTAATCCAACTGGAATCCTTCACCTTGGAAATGCACGTGGTGGTGCATATGGAGACTCTTTAGCGCGTATCATGAGATTTAGTGGGTTTGATGTAACAACAGAATATTACATTAATGACTTAGGAAATCAAATAACTAACCTAGGTTTATCAATTCTTGCCCGTTATAAAGAAATATGTGGTATAGAATCTAGTATGCCTGAAAATGGATATTATGGAAAAGAAATTATAGCTATAGCACAAAAACTATATGAAGAACATCAAGATACTTTATTAAATAATGATTTAGATTATTTTAAAAAATTAGGTACAAATGAAATGGTTGGACATATATTTGCTGACTTAAAAGAATATAGAATAGAATATGATATAAAAACAAGTGAAAAAGCCTTATCAGAGAAATATGATTTAATGGGTGTTGTGGATATTTTAACTAAAAACGGATATACTTACAATTTAGATGGTGCAACATGGTTTAAATGTAGTGCTTTATTTGATGATAAAGATCATGTATTAGTTAAAGAAGATGGAGTACCTACATACTTTTTGCCAGATATAGCATATCATATGGATAAATTTAATCGTGGATATGACAAAATGATAGATATATTCGGGGCAGACCATCATGGATATGTAGCACGTTTAAAAAGTAGTGTTAAAGCCTTAGGAAATGATCCAGAAAAATTAGAAGTAAAATTATTACAACTTGTAAGACTTGTGGAAAATGGTGAAGTTGTAAAAATGAGTAAAAGAACAGGCAAATCAGTAACATTAAAAGAATTAATTGATGAAGTCGGAGTAAATGCTGCAAGATACTATTTTTCTAAATATAGCCTAGATACTCAAATGGATTTTGACCTAAATTTAGCAAAGAGTAAATCAAATGAAAATCCAGTATTTTATGTATGTTATGCCTACGCAAGAATTTGTTCAATTTTAAAAGGACAAGAAAATGTCAAAAACTGTGAAAAATATATTGCAATTAATGACGATACATCATATAATGTTTTAGAAAAAGTTTATGAGTTCCCAGAAGTAGTAAAAAATGCGGCTTTAAAAGAATTACCTCATTTAATTACTAATTATGTATACGAACTTGCTAGTTTATTCCATTTATACTATGCAAAAAATCGTGTATTAACTGATAATGAACAAGAAACTTTAGAAAATTTGAATTTAATTAAATGTGTTAAACAAACAATATTTAATGCACTTAATCTAATCGGGGTTATCCCACCAGAACAAATGTAAGGAGAAATGATTTATGAAATTAAAGCAAATACCAAAAGAAGAATTAGAACTAATGGGCTATGATGATATTGCTTTACTAATACTTCAGGAAAGTGGCAAAAAGATGAAACTTCGTGATATTTTTGCTAAAGTAATTAATGTATTAGGATTACCGGAAGAAACAATAGATGAAGAATTAATGGAATTTTTTGAATTAATGTCTACGAACAAAAAATTTGTTATGTTAGATAAAGGTTATTGGGATCTTCAATCAAGACATAAATTAGACTTGGTTTTTGATATGGAAGAAGACGATGAAGAATTAGAAAATGAAGAAGAAGATAACATTGAAGAAGAAACAGAAGAAGATGACGATATCTTTTATGACAAAGATGATGAAACAGACGATGTTGCTGAAGATGATTTAGCGGATTTAGTAGTAGTTGATGATATTGATGAGAGTAATTTATAGCGTTTAGTTTTAAATATTTAAGTCAAAGAAAGGAAGATAAAAATGTTTAATAGATTAGATGCTATCGAAGAAAAATACAATGAATTAACAATGGATTTAGCAAATCCTGAAATACTAAACGATTTTAATAAAGTAAAAGAATTATCTAAAGAACAAAGTGATTTAGAAGAAACTGTTAAAACATATCAAAGCTATAAACAAGCAAAGAATAACTTGGAAGAAGCTAAAATAATGGAAAATGATCCAGAACTAAGAGAAATTGCTTTAGAAGAAATAGATAATTTAACTAAAGAAATAGATAAGCTTTATCATGAACTAGAGGTATTGTTAGTCCCTAAAGATGAAAATGATGGTAAAAATGTTATCATAGAAATCAGAGGAGCAGCTGGAGGAGACGAAGCAAATATATTTGCCGGAGACTTATTTAGAATGTATTCTTATTATGCCGAGGCTAATGGATGGAAAATTGAAGTCATTCATGCTCTTGAAGGTACCAGCGGAGGATATTCTCAAATAGAATTCATGGTTAAAGGTTCAAATGTTTATAGTAAGTTAAAATATGAAAGCGGATCACATAGAGTTCAAAGAGTTCCAGTTACAGAAACTCAAGGAAGAGTACATACATCAACAGCAACAGTACTTGTTATGCCTGAGGTTGATAATGTTAATATTGACATTAAAGAAAGTGATTTAAAAATAGATGTATATCATTCAAGTGGAGCTGGAGGACAATCTGTAAATACCGCCAATTCAGCAGTTAGAATTACTCATGTTCCAACCGGAGCTGTAGTAACTTGTCAAACAGAAAGAAGTCAACTTCGAAACAAAGAAAGAGCGATGCAACTTTTAAAGATTAAAATAAATGATGAATTAATGCATAAACAAGAAAGTGCTATTGGTGCTGAAAGAAAATCAAAAATAGGTACCGGAGATCGTTCTGAAAAAATAAGAACTTATAATTATCCACAAAACCGTGTAACAGATCATAGAATTAACTTTTCAACTATGACTCTAGATCGCGTAATGGATGGAGAACTAGAACCTGTTATTGAAGCTTTAATAACTGAAGATTTAAAATTAAAACTAGCTGGTATGTCTTTAGAATAGACCAGCTTTTTCTTTTAAGGAGGTAACATGAAACCAGATTATATAAGTATTCCTGATTGGGAATTATTAACAAAAAAATATCTAGATACCAATAAGCTTTTAGAATTATTATCAACAGGTTATCCACCTCAATACTTAATTGGTAATGTGGAGTTTTGCGGAAATATTATAAATGTTGATGAAAGAGTTTTAATTCCAAGATTTGAAACTGAAACTCTCGTGGATAAAACAATTAACTATGCCAAAGAAATGTTTAATAAAAAAATAAGTATCATAGATTTAGGTACAGGCAGTGGATGTATAGCAATTTCTTTAAAGAAAAATTTAGATAGTTTTGTTACAGCATTAGATATTTCCAGCGATGCCCTAGAGGTCGCAGAGTCTAATGCTTTACTTAATAACACAGAAATAAACTTTATAGATAAAAGTATGACTGATTCTTTAAATAATAATTATGATATTATTATTTCTAATCCTCCGTATATTCCACATGATGGGTATGTTCAAGATAAAGTAAAAAATAACGAACCAAACTTAGCATTATTTGCAAGTGACAATGGATTATATTTTTATAAAGAAATATTAAATAAACATTTAAATAATTTAAATAGTCCTGGTCTACTAGCTTTTGAAATCGGAGATAATCAAAAAGAATTATTAGAAGAAATTGTAAAAAGTATGAATCTAAAATATAGTTTTGAAAAAGATTTACAAGGATTACCACGATATTTATTTATTTTCAAATAAAAAAGGTTGTATTTTTATAAAAAATAGCATATAATAAAATTACCTATTAGGTAATTTTATTGTTTTGAAAGGAGGGTGGAGGTTGCAAATCGAAGCTGATAACAAAAGGTTAGAAAAGAAATTATGCAATATTGAAAATTTAAAGAAGACTATTGGCATTGATATGACAAGAGCACTAAAACTGAGAATAGATCAACTTAGGGCAGCAGATAACTTTAAAGAATATTTGGATATTGGCTTGGGTGATCCTCATCCTCTTGTGGGCAACTTGGATAATTTTTTTGGTATTAAAATTAATAGAAATTATAGATTAATAGTAGAACCATTATCTGAAAATTTAGATGATGATTCGTTAAGAAAATGTAAGAAAGTTAATTTGAAAGGAGTGGCGGATTATCATGATGGGAAATGTGAATGGCTTATCCCTTGACTTGTTAGTTCATCCAGGGGAAACAATTAAAGAAGTTTTAGAAGATAAAAAGATGTCGCAAGAAGAATTAGCTATAAGAACAGAATATTCTCCTAAACATATTAGTGAGGTTGTTAGAGGAAAGAAGGATATATCATCTGAGTTTGCAAATAGATTAGAGTATGCCTTAGGTATACCTGCTGGTTTTTGGATGAACCTTCAAAGCAACTATGATAAAGAAGTTTTTGAAATTAATAGTTTAAGCAATATTGAAGAAAAAGAATTAAATATTTTAAAAGATTTAAAAGATGTTATTAAATTTTGTGAAAATACAGAAATAATTGAATGCAATTCTAAAAAAGAAATAACAGTTTTAAATATGAGAAAATTTCTTAATTTAAACAATTTATGTAGTATACCAAGTTTATCTATTCAACAAGCTGCTTTTAGAGGTTCTAAAACAAATAAAATAAATGTATATGTATTATATGCGTGGCAGAAATTATGTGAGTATTTCACAAATAAAATAAAAATTACTAATAGTTATGATATAGAAAAATTGAAAACAAAATATGAAGACATAAAAAGAACAATGTTTTTACCTGCAAATAATATGCTTGCTGAATTGAAAAATATTTTTGCTGAGTGTGGAATAGCTTTTGAAGTAGTACAACATTTTACTGGAGCACCTGTTCAAGGATTCATTCAAAAAAGAAATGGTAAAGTTGTTTTATGTATGACTATAAGACAATCCTTCTCTGATATATTTTGGTTTACTTTATTCCATGAGATTGGGCACTTAATAAATGATGATTTTGCTAATCAATATATAGATTATCAATTTATTGAAAGCGAAGAAGAAAAAGCTGCTGATAAGTTTGCTAGAGACATGTTAATTAATCAAAATGATTATGAAGAATTTATTAAAAATAGTAGTATGAGTTTAGCTGAGATAAAAAGGTTTGCTAATTCTCAAAATGTTAAACCGGGTATTGTTATAGGCCGAATTCAAAATGATACTAATAATTACTCTTTTATGGCTAAATATAGAGAAAGATACAAATGGAGTAATTAGTTTGTGAGGTGTAGTAAATGTTAACAATTAATTTTAAACAAATATATGAAACTAATGAAAAAGTTGATAAGGAATGGGTTTTAATTATTTATGATATTTCAGCAAATCATTATGTTGGAATGCCAGTATACTCTAAAGAAAAAGATGGCTGTATTTATTGCAATTCCATTAACAAATATGTAGATGTAAATAAAATCGCTGATTATAATAGATCTAAAATGAATAGATGTATTTATGTTCATGGCAAACCATTAAAGTTAACCAAAAAGGATTTTAATCTAATATTACAAGAAGGTAAAAATTCATTGCTTGAATTTTTAAACAAAAACATTAAAAGTAATATTGATGGAATAAGTTATATAAAATGGTGCAGAGACAAATATATAATTAATAAAAAAGATATAAAAGAATCTAAATTAATACAAAATGCAATTTACTGGGTTGATTTTGGAATAGGCGTTGGTAGTGAATTAAGAAAGCTAAGACCAGCAATATTATGGAGACCAACAAGTGATAAAAATTTATGGACAATGATACCACTTACTACGAAAAGAAGATCTGATAAGTATTATTTTCATTATGATCTTGAATGCTTAGCAGAAGGAACTGCAAAGGTAGAAAATATGATGAATTTAAGCACAAAGAGAATACTTGCTCCTTATTTTGCAAAAGGTAAACTAGCAATAATTTCAAAGCATGATTATAGTGAAATAAAGAAAGCAATATCAAAATACTATTTATTTAAATAATTATTTTAAAAATATTTTTGTAAACTTTTTAAAAAAATTTTTTAAAAAAATTGACAAAAAACCTATTTATCTGTATAATTAAGTTACATTTAATTAATGCATGTATGTATTACATATATGGAAGTTTGTATTTCGAAGACCAGCGTAAGCTGGTTTTTGCTTTAAATATGAATAAAATGATTATATTTAAATATAATATTAGTACATTTAATTAGTGCACATTTATGTGTTTTTTCACTTTTTAAGTGCGCCTCCATTTGGAGGCTTTTTTAAATAAAAAAGCTTAATCGTCTTTCATGCTATCTATAACAAGAAACAACAAAGTCGAGGGCAGTAGTAAACATATAAGAATATGTATTTAGCATTCATCGGTTTTTGTACATTGATAATGACAAGTAAACATTTTTTTATAATGAATAAATATTTTCATTTATCCCCATTACTATTTTAGGTGAACAAAATGAAAAAAGTAATAATAAGTTTATTTATAGTAACAATACTTGTATTAGTAAATAAAAATGATACTAAAGTATTAATACCTGATAATGCTATAAGATTTAGAATTATAGCTAATAGTAATTCCATCGAGGATCAAAAAGAAAAAATAGAAATTAGAAACGAGTTAGAACCAATTATAGCTGACATATTAACCAATTCAAATACAAAAGAAGAAACAAAAAATGAAATTAATCTAAATATGAACAAAATAAACAATCTTTTAAAAAAATATGAGAAAAATTATGATATTAACTATGGATTAAATTTCTTTCCAGAAAAAAACTATAGAGGAGTGACATACAAAGAAGGAAATTATGAATCGTTAGTGGTTACTCTTGGAGATGGTCTTGGAGATAATTGGTGGTGTGTACTATTTCCGCCGTTATGCTTACTCGAAGCAAATGAAAATAACTTTGATGATATAACATATACATCATATTTACAAGAATTAATAAATAAATACTAACATATATTTTATTGGTGATAAAAATGCAAGAATTAGTATCCATCTTTTTAATCGGAGTATCCTTATCTATGGATACTTTTTCTTTATCATTAAGTATGGGTGCCTTAATCAAAAATAAACAATTTTTAACATTGTTCCCATTAGTGGTAGCATTATTTCATTTTATAATGCCGTTATTTGGAAATAAAATTGGTATAACAATTATGAACTACTTTAATATTGCTAGTAACATTGTATTAGGTTTAATTCTTATAATACTCGGAGTAAACTTAGCAATTCAATTTTTTAAAAAAGAAGAAATAAATATTAATATAAATTTAATAAGTATAATTTTCTTAGCTTTTAGTGTAAGTATAGATTCTTTCACCGTTGGATTAGGAATTAGTGAAATAACAAGTAAATTTATAGTGGCTAGCTTTATTTTTGCTGTATGCAGTTTTTCTTTTACATCCATAGGTCTACTAATAGGCAAGTACTCGAATAAATTTATAGGTAAATATGCAAGTATAATAGGAATATTATTACTTATATTACTTGGTGTATATCATATTTTATAGCAAAAAATTATCAACTTAACATAGATTTAAGTTTTTTCTTTGTTTTGAATTGACTTTTGAGGATTGTATCGATAAAATATAAATAAGAAAGAAGGCTTTTTATGGAGATTTTATTTTATATTGTACCAATATTAATTGGAATTACTTTTATTATGACAATAGCCTTAATGGTTAGCCCTAAGTTACGAGGAAAATTAATGAGTAGACAAATAAAAGCAACTAAACATATGATGGACTATAGTAAAGAGGATTTAAAAGATATTTTATCAACATCTGCAGATATTGGTATAAATGCTGAAAAAGAAATACTAGATAATAATGAAGAAACAATGGAAGATAACGTTACTAGAAAGGCAAATATAAATAAAAAAGGAATAGAAATAACAGCAAATGCTATAAAAGAAGGTTTAAATGGAAGTAAAATATATTGTAAGCATTGTGGCAAATTAATTGATGAAGATTCAAAATTTTGCAAGTCATGTGGAAAAGAACAATAATATTTCTTTTTTACATGCCATAAATATTATAAAGAGGTGATTGTTTTGAAAAGAATAATAATTGAAGGTAATAAACCTTTAAGTGGAAAAATTAAAATCGGGGGAGCCAAAAATAGTGTAGTTGCTTTAATACCTGCAGCAATTATGGCCAATGGAAATGTACATATATCAAATGTTCCAAATATATCTGATAGAGATGCATTAATAGAAATATTGAAGTTATTAAATGTTAAAGTAGTAAATAATAAAGATACCATGGATATAGATGCAAGTAATATGGAAAATGTCGTTATTCCTGAAAATTTAAGTAATAAACTTCGTGCATCATATTATTTCATGGGATCATTACTTGCAAGATTCAAACATGTTGAAATGTATTTTCCTGGAGGATGTAATATTGGATCAAGACCAATTGATTTGCATCTAAAGGGATTTGAGTCTCTAGGTGCTACCATAACAAAAGAAGCTACAAAATATATTATTGATGCCAAAGAATTGCGTGGAGCAAATATATTTTTAGATTTTGCGTCAGTTGGTGCTACAATTAACTTAATGATTGCAGCAACTTTAGCAAATGGAACAACTATTATAAATAATGCTGCTAGAGAAGCAGAAATAGTAAATATTGCAGAATTATTAAATAACATGGGAGCAAAAATAACTGGAGCAGGAACAGAAGAAATAACTATTGAAGGGGTAAAACAATTACATAGTGCAGAAATAAAAGTTATTCCTGATAGAATAGAAGCAGGAACATATATAATAATGGGAGCACTACTTGGTGATAATTTAGAAATAGATGGAATGATTCCTGAACACAATATAGTGCTTCTAAATAAGCTTCAAGAAATGGGAGTAAATTTCAAACTTAATAACCATAAAATGATATTAAATAAAAGTACAAATTTAAAACCAACAAATGTAAGAACTGTTGTTTATCCTGGATTTCCAACTGACTTAGGTCAACCAATGTCTGTTTTATTAACACAAGCAAATGGAGTATCATTATTTGAAGAAACAATCTGGGAAAACAGAATGGGACATGTAAAATATTTAAATTTAATGGGAGCAAATATTGAAGCAGAAAGACAACATGCTAAAATAACTGGACCAACAAAATTACATGGTAGAGAAATTACTGCCACAGACCTTCGTGCCGGAGCAGCCTTAGTAACGGCAGGTTTACTTGCAGATGGCACGACAATAATAAATGATGCAGAACATATTCTAAGGGGTTATGAAAGAATTATTAACAAATTATCTCATGTCGGTGCTATTATTAAAATAGAAGAAATATAATGTAAAGAGAAATCTTTACATTTTTTAATGGGGGCAATTATGAAAAGAAGATATAAATTAATTTTAATTATAGTTCTCGGTGCTATATTAACATTTATAATAAATAGTTTAAGAGTATCATCAAAAACAAATTTTATGGCCATTGGTGATGGTCTTAGTGTAGGTATGACACCATATAATGTCGCAGGCACAAGCTTTAATGATTATCTAGCAGAAAAGTTAGAGAACAAAAAAAGGTTAGGAATATATAATCATGAATTTTCTTATGCTCATGAAACAATTCATGAATTAAATGAACATTTAAATAACAATAGAATAGGTAAAAACTCTAGAACTCCAATAAAACAAATAATAGCAAAATCAAATTACATAACTATTGCTATTGGAATTGATGAATTTGCAAGTAAATCCCTAACAGAAAAAATAACTACAGAAACAATAGATAACTACATAAATGAAATGAATACATTTTTAAAAAATACTAGAGAATTTTATAATGATTCTATCGTAGTGCTTGGGGTATATCCCGCTAATAAATTTAATAAAAAAGATGCTATTGAAGTTAATTCAAAACTAAAAATTTTATGTGGTAAATATAATGCATTGTTCTTAGATGTATTAGCTTTTTCTTTACATGATGAATATTATTTGGAAAAATCTTCATATTACATGAATTATAAAGCACATCAAGAAATAGCAAAAGAATTATTTTTAATGTATAAAAATAATTAATACAAATATTTAAAAAAAGATACTAACTACTTTGAACTGAAACCTTTTCTTTAGTATCTTCTTCCATATTTTGAAGAGCATAATTTATACACTCATTAACTAATCTATTAAAAGTTATATTATTATTTATTGCTAAATTCTCTAATTTATTAGCGGTACTTCTTCTAATTCTAATAGTTTTGGTTATAGTATTTTCCTCTTCAATATTGGGTATAATAAATTTATGCATTATATTAAACCTCTCAGAGCAATAATAACAAAAAAACTAATATTATAAAAGTGACACAAAAGTGATTACAAAATGTAATTTGTATGATATAATCAATTTATAGAATAAAGGATGGTAGTAAATATGAAAAACAAAAAAACAATTACATTAATGGTAGTTGCAATTATTACTTTATTAACATTAATAATCGGAGCAACATATGCATATTTTCAAGCATCAGGTAATAGTGGTAGTGGTACTGATGTAAATGTCGTGACAGCAACTAGTGATTTACTTACATTTAAAATAGATAAAGACATAAATATAATCGTAAGTCAAAGTGACTTTAAAAAAGGCGCAGGAAATAAAAGTGATTCAACAAAAGCATCAGCAATACTTACTGCAAGTAATTCTAAAAATATTGAAAGTACATCTGATAGGTATAATATTTATTTTATAATTGAAGCAAATGATTTTATCTATACAACAGATAATGCAACTGCAGAAATACTTTTAAATGTTACTGACCCAAATGGAAATAAAGTGGAAAATATTACAGGATTAGTACATACAGATAAAGGATTTGATATAACAACAAGAACTGGTGGCTTTCTTTTAGTGCCAGATTATGATATAACAGCTACACGTGGAAACATTACAACTCAAGAATGGAAAGTTGAAGTAACACTTGTTAACTTAGATACAGATCAAACAAAAAATACAGGTAAAACATTATCTGGTAAACTTTTTATAACAAAAGAAAAAATGAGTAGTTATGAACTTACAAAAATAACAAATGTTGAAACAGAAACAACATACAATTCAATTAAAACAACTTTACAAGTAGCAAATGGAACATCACCGATAGAAAAATATTATTATGGAATAGAAAAAATATCAAGTGATGCGACCGGTTATGCAAATAATAATTCATTAAAAAGACTAGCTTTTAATGATGTAAGCTTAATTGAAAGTGATAAACCAACATATACATTTAAAAATCTAGAAGATAATGCAACATATAAAATATATAGTTATGGAATAGATAAAAATAAGATAAAAACAAATATGTATGAAACAGAAGTAACTACGAATAGTTACAATGTAGCAAAAATAAATAGTGTTACACATACATCAACATTAAATAGTATAACATTAAATGTAAATGCCCAAAAAGGGGATAATGAAATAGAAAAGTATTTTTATTCTAAAGATAATGGAGAAACATATATAGAAAGTACATCATCAACATATACATTTGATAACTTAACAGATACCACAGAATATAAAATAAAAGTAAAGGTATTAGATAGTTATGGAAGATATTCAACAGAATATCTAGAAGCAATAGCAACAACAACCTATATATTACCAAGTGTAACAAAAGTAAGCCCAACAACAAAATATAATCAAATAACAGTTACAACAACTGGAACAAAAGGAACAAATGAAATAAGTAAATATTATTATTCAATTAATAATTCTTCATATGTTGAAGGAACTTCAACATACACATTTACTAATTTAACTGAACAAACAACTTATACAATAAAGGTAAAAGTTGCAGATACCAATGGAAGAATGTCAAATGAATATAGTTTGAGTGCAACAACGGATGCCTATAAATTACCAACTATAGCAGATGTTACAACATCATCAACATTAAATTCAATAACCATAAATGTAAGTGGAAAAGCTGGTGATGGAACAATAACAGAATATTATTATTCAAAAGACAATGGTTCAAATTATGTAAAATCAACAAGTTCAAGTTATACATTTACAAATTTAACAAGTGATACTACATTTTATATAAAAGTATATGTAAAAGATAGTAATGGTAGAAATTCGATTATTTACGTAACAAACGCACAAACTCTTTTTGCAGTAAAATTATCTAATTATGTTATATCACAATATACAGGAACTCAAGGTGATAATTCGTTATATTATCACAATTCCAGTTTAGCTAATGGAGCAGGTGATAATTCATATAGATATGCTGGAGCAAGCGATAGTGTAAATAATTATATTTGTTTAGGCTCAGATGCTGCCACATGTCCAGATGCAAACTTATTTAGAATAATAGGAGTATTTGGAGACAAAACAAAAGTAATAAGAGCAAAATCAGTTGGTGACCAAAAATGGGACTCATCAAATGACAATACTTGGTCAAGTTCAAGTTTAAATACATACCTAAATGGAGAATATTTAACAAGTTTAGGAACATTAGCAGACAAAATTGCCATAACAACATGGAAAGTAGGTGGAGGAAATATAACAGATGTAGTACCGGCAGCAGCATATAAAAATGAAGTAGGAAGTAGTGCATCAAGTACAACAGTAAATAAAAAAATAGGATTAATGTATGTAAGTGATTATGGATTTGCAGCAAGTCAAGAAGCATGGACAACAAAATTAAGTTCTTATAAAAGTAATACATCAAAAAATTGGTTATTTTTAGGTTCTCCAGAGTGGACAATTTCCCGCAGTTCTGATACTTCGGACCGTGCGTTTGATGTGTATAGCGATGGTCGTGTGGGCCACAACGCTGTCAGTCGCAACCTTGGGGTGCGTCCGTCCTTCAATCTTTTGTCATCTGTAACTTATGCAAGTGGTAGTGGCACATCTAGTGACCCAATAAGAATTAACTGATTGACGGACAGTTTTGAAAAAGCATCGGTAAAACCTAGGCAGAATGAGGTAAAAAGTTCGCCCAATAGTGAACGATTTACCTCATTTTTTGTATTGTGGTGTGGCTATTAAGTGTACAAAATTGGTTGATAAACCACATTTTGACACATAATTTGAAACTCAAGATAATTTATTACATGCAAAAAAATTTTTTGTAATCGTAAAATGAAAAATTTTTATTTACATGTCATATAAAATAAATCTTATTGGTAATCTGATATATTTTGTTGAATTTATGGCTCGATGAAATAAAGTTAAACCAGTTTTAAATAATGACATAACTCTTACTTTTCCTTTATCTTTATACACTTTATGTGTAACTATTTTTTCATTTTTATAACATTTAGTATTTTTAGAATATTCAGTACCTAGAATTGTTAGAAAAAGAACAACGGTACAAGCCATAGTGTAAATTGTGTTATAAGCTTTTTCACTAGCGTTGTTAATAGCTTCTAAATATAATCCATTGCTTTTTTGATTTTTAAAAACACATTCAATAGAACCAAAGCGATGAGAATAATTTTGAATAGCATGTTCAACATCTTTATTAGTTACAATAATCCACGGGCTTTAGTATTTAGATATTTACTAATAACAATGTTAGTTTTATATTTTGAATCATATAACTCAATATCTTTATGAACAATAGCATGATATTTATGAGAAGGTAAGTCAGAAAGCCATTTCCAAATTTTATGACCTTCTTTGGTACTATAAAAGTGTAATAATTAATTACAGAAATGTGATTGAATATTACACTTCTTTTTATTATGATTGAAGTGATTGGATAACGTTGGCCTTTTAGAGATAACGTTCTCGTATAAAAAAAGTGTTATCCAACCTTCACATAATATATTCGTTTAAGCAAGTTGAGATTGAAATAATTCTCGTGTAAAGAGCCAAAATGAGGATATGTAGAGGAGTTGGAATCAATCATAATTAAGAGAAGGATAGGAAGGAAAATAAAATGAAGTGTGGAGTTGGCATTGATGTTTCAAAAGGAAAAAGTACGATTGCTGTATTATCAGTTGCTGGTGAATTAATTGTAGAACCATTTGAAATAAATCATGATGTAGTGGGATTAAAACTATTAGAGGAAAAAATAAAAGATATTCCAAACGAAGATTTAAAGATAGTCATGGAAGAGACAGGAATTATAAGGGAGAACAAACGATTAGTTATCTTTACCACTGGAACTACAATAATGATACAACAGCAAATAATGGTAAAGGTTCCATAAACTGGACAACAAGTCTTTTAAATAAAATTAATTTAAATAATAATATGCTAAATAATATTGGAGAAAGTTGGGCAAACAAAATTGCTACAACAAACTGGATTGTGGGTGGAAATACATGGGATAACATTTACTCTAAAACAGCTAAAGAAGTGTATAATAATGAAATTGTAAACTATTCATCTGTTTTATCCCAAACAACTTATTTAGCAAAGGTTGGTTTAATTTATTTGTCAGACTATAAATATGCAACAAAACCAGAAGTGTGGAATGAGACAATAGTTACAAAAGAGAATAGGCCTTGGATATATATGGGATCATCAATTGAATATTCAATGACGCCGAACGTTCAATATAACAGTATTTTTAATTTGGATTTTTCAATGAATGACCCGAATGCCTCAGCAAGTGTTAGACCTGTTTTTAGTCTTCTGTCATCAATAACATATAAATCAGGAAATGGAACAAAAGATAACCCAATTTTTATAAACTAATATATATTTAAATTATTTATTCATTAATCATAAAAAAATAAGTAATAATATTTTTCCTATAAATAATTAGCAAAACCCCCTTGTTAAAAACATAAAATATGATATAATAGGTTAGAAAAACGAATTACTATGCCATGAATGTGGTATGGCGGAAGGAGAGAATATGAAAGCAAATATCCATCCAGAAGTAAAAGATGCTACTGTTACTTGTGCATGTGGAGCAACATTTCAAACAAAATCAACAAAAGAAAAAATAGACGTTGAAATTTGTAGTGAATGTCATCCATTCTATACAGGTACTCAAGGTAAAACTAAGAAAACTGGAAATATTGAAAAATTCAATAAAAAATTTGGTTTAGACAAAGAACAAAACTAATTGATTTGTTCTTTTCTTTTGCCTAAGATTTTAGTATAATTAATTATAGGGAGATGATTACTATTAAAATATTTTTAGGTTTTGACCACCAAGGGGTTAAATGTAAAGAAGATATAATTAACTATTTAAATGAATTTGGTTATGAAGTATTAACGCCAGACATTCCAAATAATGATCAAGATGATTATCCAGATTTTGCTAAATGGGTCTGTGAAAAAGTGTTAAATGAACATTCGCTCGGAATTTTAGTATGCGGTTCAGGAATTGGCATGTCTATTGCTGCTAACAAGATCCGTGGTATTCGTTGTGCTAGAGTAGTAGATGGCAATGATGCTTTTACAGCTAAAAATCATAATGGAGCCAATGTTATAGCATTTAGTGCTAATATAAAACCAGAAGAAATACATAATATACTAGATAATTTTATTGCAACAAAAGAGCCAAGTGAAGAAAGACATTTAAGAAGAATAGAAAAAATTAATAAAATAGAAAGAGAAAATTATGTTAGTTAAATTATTACTTTATATCTTTTTTACATTTGTAAGTGCTTTTGGATTATCCGGAGTAAACTTTAGTGGCATAATTAAATCAGGAAAAGTAATCGAATCAAAGGTTCTTGTTATGGTATTAAGTTTTTCATTTGGCTACTTATTAACAAATTTTGTACTAGATTTTTTAAATATTTAATATAATTAAAATGGAGAATATATGAAAAATAAAATACTATTAATAGTGGTAGTAATTTTGTCAATCGTAGCAATAAGCAGTTCTAAAAAAGAAACTGCTTATTTTAATAATGAAAAAAATACCGAAGTAAAAAATGAAAAAATAAAACTAGCAATTAAAGATACAAGTACCGGAAATATTACAAATATTGATTTAGAAGAATATGTAATCGGAGTTATCGCAGGAGAAATGCCAGCTTCATTTGAAATGGAAGCGTTAAAAGCACAAGCAATAGCATCTAGAACATATGCAATATATAAAATGAAGAGCTCAAAAGGAACTTATGACTTAGTAACAGATAAATCTAATCAAGTATATATAACAAAAGATGCAATGCAAGAAAACTGGCAAAATAATTATGAATATTATTATAATAAAATAAAAAAAGCAGTTGATGAAACAAAAGGTTTAGTAATGACCTATAATAAAGATGTAATATTAAGTATGTATTTTGCAAAATCAAATGGCAAGACAGAAGATTCATCTTATGTATTTGGTTCTAATAAAGAATATTTACAGAGTGTAGAATCTCCAGAAAGTAATTTTACAAGTAATGTAAGTATTAATAAAAAAGAATTTTGTAATAAATTAAATATAGATTGTAAAAGTATAATAATAAAAGATATTAATAAAACATCATCAGGTCGTGTAAATACCATAAATATTAATGGTAAAGAATATAAAGGAACAGAGATTCGCTCTTTACTTGGACTTAGATCAACAGACTTTACTATCAATATAAATGATACCATAAATATAACTATGAATGGTTATGGACATGGTGTTGGGATGAGTCAATATGGTGCAAATGAATATGCCAAATCTGGTAAAAATTATGAAGAGATATTAAAACATTATTATCAAAATATAAATATTGAAAAAATTAGTGTATAAAATATAAAAATAATTCCCATACTTTAATTAGGATGGTGAATTGATGAAAACAAAAAGACTTAAAAAATTTGTTTTACCAACAGTATATGTAATGGTTATCGGAGTATTATTTGTCAGTATTTCCTTTTTAGGTAATATACTACAAAGTAAAGTAGAATATGGTAATATGGCTGTAAGTGCATTAAAAAACAATGTAACACCAGTTGGCAAGAATGAGGACGTTGTAGAAAGTAAAATAGAAAGACCATATGTAAGTAGTAACGTATCCATAAGTAAATCATACTATGATATGAAAGATGAAGAGGCAAAGCAACAAAATTCATTAGTATATTATGAAAATACTTATTTACAAAATAGTGGAGTTTTATACTCATCAAAAGATGAATTTGATGTATTAAGTTCATTTGATGGAACAGTAACTAATGTTTCTAAAGATGATATACTAGGAAACTATGTAGAAATAACTCATAACCAAAACTTAAAAACCATTTATTATAGTTTAAATGATGTTCAAGTAAAAAAGGACGATGTTGTAATAAGTGGAGATGTAATTGGTAAAAGCGGAGATAATAGCCTAAATGGAGAAACAGAAAATTGTTTATTATTTGAAGTATATCATAATGGTACTACAATAGATCCAGAAGACTTTTATAACATGAACATCGAAGATTTAAAATAACATAAAAACAGCCCTTTAATAATATAGTTTATTAAGGGGTTGTTTGGTTAATGAATAAAGATATAAAAACAAGAGTTTTAAATGAAGCAAATCACATAATTAAAACTCAAGATACAATAAGAAAAACAGCAGGTTTATTTAATGTTAGTAAAAGCACAGTACATACGGATCTTTCCGAAAGATTAAAAGAAATAGATAAAAAACTTGGAGCAGAAATAGACGATATATTTAAAAATCATGACAAAGAGAAACATATTCGTGGGGGAGAAGTAACTAGACAAAAATATAAAAGAGGATAAATTATGAAATATAATAATATTTTGCATATAACAGACGATTGTTTATATTTAAAAAGTAAGAAACAAAAAGATATTATAAAATATAAATTATCTAATAATATAGTTTATGGTGGAAGAATAAGTAATATAAAGAAATTTATGAAATCTTTTGAAAAGTTATTAAGTGAAAATCATTTAAATAACTCTTTATTTGGTGAAACAATAAAAGTAGTTGTAGCATCAAATTATACACCTGCAGATATAACGTTTTTAAAAAATATAATAAACTCATTTAATTATAGAAAAATAATTATAGAAAAAGAGTTAAAGTATTATAAATTAAATAATAATATTGCATATATAAATGTATTTGATGATTACTTTAATATAACATATTTAGATGAATATAAAAAAATAAATAATATATACATGGAAACTCAAGGTTTTTTAAAAACAGATGATATATTAGAATACCTTAGTTATATTTTAAATCAAAAAGAAGTATATCTTTTAGGTAGTGGTGAACTAATAAAAGAGATATTTTCTAAATTAGAAGATAAATTTAATATAAAAACATATATTTTTTCAAATTATGAAACCCATATAATTACTAGCGTAAAAGGTTGAATTTAAGGACTTTTGTCAAAAAATGTCGAACGGTTTTTGTTGCATTATAAACTTTAGTGTGTTAAAGTTTAAATGTAGGAAGGAGCTAAGAGTTATGATGCAAGGAACTGTTAAGTGGTTTAATAATGACAAAGGTTACGGTTTCATCGAATGTGATAAACTATCTGACATCTTTGTGCATTATTCAGCTATTGTTAAAGAAGGTTATAAGACATTAAATGAAGGTGCTACAGTAAATTTTAAACTAATTGAAACTTCAAAAGGTTTACAAGCAGTTGATGTTTTAGAACAAGAAATGACTACAATTAAGTAGTTTTTTTCTTTTTTTTGTGGTATATTAAAATTAGGAAGGTGATAATTTGAAGATAAGTATTCGTGGTGACAAAGTAACTGTCACAAAGTCAATGAAAGAATACATAACAGAAAAGTTAGGAAAGCTAGATAAGTATTTTGAAAGTCCTAAGGCAACTGAATGTAAGGTCTTAATTAAGGTAAAGAACCAAGATCAAAGTATTGAAGTAACAGTGCCAACAAGTAAATTTACTTTAAGAGCAGAAGAAAGACATCCTGACCTTTATGCAGCAACGGACCTAGTAGTTGATAAACTTGAAGGACAAATTAGAAAAAATAAAAGTCGTCTTGGCAAGAAGTATCACGATGTTCCTAAATTTGAAATGAGTTTTGATTTTGAAGTTAATGATGATGAGGAAGAAGAAGCACCAAAAATCGTCAAAAGAAAAGAGATGGAAATGAAACCAATGGATGAAGAAGAAGCAATGCTTCAAATCGATTTATTAAATCATGATTTCTTTGTTTTCAAAAATATTGATGAAGATTGTGTTTCTGTTCTATATAAAAGAAAAGATGGTAAATTTGGTATCATAAATGTTAAATAGTTTATAACCAGAAGCCCAAAAGGCTTCTTTTTTTTGATATTAATACGAAAAAAAGGTTAAATGCTTTTTCTTTTTTTTTACTTATGGTATAATACACATTAAGGAGAAATGAAAAAATGAATTTTATAAAAAAATTATTAGATAGTGAATATAAAGAATTATGTCGCTTTGAAAAACTAGCAGAAGAAATTGAAAAATTAGAACCCGTTATGCAAGCTTTAAAAGATGAAGATTTTAAAGATAAAACTTTAGAATTTAAAGCAATGCTTGAAGATGGAAAAACTCTAGAAGATATTGTGGTTCCTGCATTTGCATTAGCTCGTGAAGCTGCTTATCGTGCAATTGGAGAAAAACCATTCCATGTTCAAATTCTTGGGGGCTTAGCAATCCACTATGGTAATATTGCGGAAATGAAAACTGGTGAAGGTAAAACTTTAACTACAATTTTACCAGCTTATTTAAATGCTTTAAGCGGAAAAGGTGTTCATGTTGTAACAACTAATGAATACTTATCAAGTCGTAATGCACAATGGATGAGACCAATATATGACTTACTAGGTGTATCCGTTGGTATCAACTTAAGAGAATTATCACCAAAAGAAAAGCAAGAAGCATACAACGCAGATATTACATATTCTACAAATAATGAAGTGGGATTTGACTACTTAAGAGATAATATGGTAGTAAGACGCGAAGATAGAGTTCAAAGAGGACTTAACTTCTGTATTATCGATGAAGTTGATTCAATTTTAATTGATGAAGCAAGAACACCATTAATTATCAGTGGTGGGCAATTTAATACTAATAATCTTTATGTTGAAGCAGATAGAGTTGCTAAAAGATTAAAAGAAGAAAAAGATTATACAATTGATTTAAAAACAAAGAGTGTATCTTTAACTGCCGAAGGTAGTAAAAAAGTTGAAAAGTTTTTAAATATAACAAATCTATATGATTTGGATAATACTAATTTAGTACATCATATAAATCAAGCCCTAAAAGCAAACTATGGATTTAAAAAGGATATTGATTATGTTGTAGATAATGATGCCATTATAATCGTAGACCCATTCACAGGCCGATTAATGCATGGAAGACAATATTCTGAAGGGCTTCATCAAGCAATCGAAGCTAAAGAAGGTGTTACAATTAACACTGAAACTAAAACAATGGCAACTATTACATTCCAAAACTTATTTAGAATGTATAATAAATTATCAGGTATGACAGGTACTGCCAAGACTGAAGAAGAAGAATTTAGAAATATTTACAACATGTATGTTATTAGAATACCAACTAATAAACCAGTAATTCGTGAAGATTTACCAGACTTAGTTTATTCTGGAGAAAATGGTAAATATAAAGCCATAATAAATGTTGTTAAAGAAATTCATGCTAAACACGAGCCTATTCTAATTGGCACAATTTCAGTTGAAGCCAATGAAAAATTAAGTAAATTACTTACTAAAAATGGTTTAAAGCATGAAGTGTTAAATGCAAAAAATCATGAAAGAGAAGCTGAAATAATTGCTCATGCTGGAGAAAAAGATGCTATAACACTTGCAACAAACATGGCTGGTCGTGGAACAGATATTAAACTTGGCGAAGGTGTTCGTGAAATTGGTGGTCTTTATGTAATTGGTACCGAAAGACATGAATCACGCCGTATTGATAATCAGTTGCGTGGTCGTTCAGGACGTCAAGGAGACCCAGGGACAAGTCAATTCTTTGTTTCATTTGAAGATGATTTAATGCGCCGTTTCGGTACTGAAAAAATTAAAAATATGTTAATAAGTATGGGAATTGATGGAGATCAAGCAATTCGCTCTAAAGCATTAACCAGAAGTATTGAATCAGCCCAAAAGAAAGTTGAAGGAAATAACTTCGATTATCGTAAGAGCCTTCTTGATTATGATAATGTTTTAAATGAACAAAGAGAAATAATTTATGCACGTCGTAATGAGATACTTGATCAAGAAAGTATTCATGATTCAATTATTGAAACATTTAAAAATACAATAACAAATCTTGTAGACAGTCATATTCCACCAGAAAATTGTTTAACAGAAAATGATTTATCTGAAATTGCAGAATATGTAAATACTAACTTCTTAAAAGGTGAAGAATTAAATGCCAAAGTCCTTGAAGGAATGAAAGAGCAAGAAGTAATAGATCACATAAGTGCGCAAGTTATCAAAAATTATGAAAAGAAAATGATATCATCTCCACTTATGAATGATTTTGAAAAAGCTATATCACTTCGTGTTATTGATACAAGTTGGGTAGACCACATGAGTGCTATGGAACACTTAAAAGAAGGTGTTGGTCTACGCGGTTATGGGCAATCAAATCCAGTTCAAGTCTATACAATGGAAGGCTTTGAAATGTTTGATAACTTACTTAACAAAATAGATAATGATATTGCACTTTTCTTACTTAAAGCCGAAGTTCGTCAAAATGTTGAAAGAAAACAAACTTTAAAAGGTACAGCTAATGATGGCAAAGCAAAAATAAAGAACCAACCTAAAAGAGTAAGTCATAAAATTGGTCGTAATGATCCTTGCATTTGCGGCTCAGGGAAAAAATATAAGAATTGCTGCGGAAAGTAGTATAAAATAAGGATAAAATTGAAATTAAAAAAGGTAACAAATTTGTTGTTTGTCAGCCAATAAATAAAAATGTGGACAAGGTCCATTGAAATAAAAGAATGTCAGCACAATACAATTTGTTGGCATTTTTTATTGAAGAAGGATGAAAAGGAATGGATGAAGTTAAATAATTTGTTAAAATCGATTAACAAAAACATTGATTTTAAAAATCAATTTATTAATATTGAAAAAAACATCTAATAGTTTTTCATTTATCACTAAATGTTACAAGTGAAATTTGTAAACAATTTAATAATGGTGAAATATATCAATCATATATTTCAATGTATATAGGCAAATAATAGAACAAATATGTTTTATTAAAGAAAGTATGGTAAGTTAGTAGAATATGAAATCATAGAAAGTAATTCTAAACGTAATAGAGCAGAAAAGGCGTTTACTAGAAAAGATGGAATTTATTCAGAAACGATATTTTTAGGTATCCATTCAGAATATATCATCGTGAATTAGGGATTCAATGCAGATTATACAATTTAAGAAAAAGTTTTGCTAGCTGAAATATTAGTTCATAAACGGATAAAAACAACAGAAAAATATTATATTTCTACTACATACAAGATAAAATTAATGAAATTATAAATTTTGATAAAAAATAAGATAATATTTAATTAATTTCGTTGTTGAAATGTTATAAAAATGATATAATATATGCAACTTTTGACTTTTTGGAGGTGCAAAATGGCCAAGGATTTAACTAATTCAAAAATAGATAGACAAAATATTTTAAATAATAATTATGCAATTAATGAAATTGAAAAAGCTTGTAATATAGAAGGCATATTCTTTGAAGATAAAATAGCTTTTACGAAGGAACAAGTTGCACAGTTTTATGAAATAGATATTCGTACTCTAGAAAGGTATTTAGAAATATATAATGAAGAATTTAAGAGTAATGGATATGATATACTAAAAGGAAAAAGGCTTAAAGATTTCATGAAAGAATATAATGAAAAGGTCACCGACATAAATGTCGGCGAGCTCGCAGCATCTATACCGTCATTAGCAATATTTGATTTTAGAGCATTTTTAAATGTTGGTATGCTATTAGTAGAAAGCGAAAAGGCGAAAATCATACGACAAAACATTTTAGATATTGTGATAGATACTATAAATGTAAAAACAGGTGGAGCAACAAAATATATAAATCAAAGAGATGAAGATTTTTTAAATTCATGGTTTGATGAGGAAAATTATAGAAAAGAATTTACTGATGCTTTAAATAGTTATGTAGCAATGGGAAATATAAAATATGCAATATACACAGATAAAATATACGAAAGTATTTTTAGAGAAAAGGCATCAGAATATAGAAATATTCTCAAATTAGAAAAAAAAGATAAAACAAGAGATACATTTTATTCTGAAGTTCTTGATCTTATAGCATCTTATGAAACTGGATTAGCCGAAGTGATTACAAATAAATTTAACAAATTGGGAAGACAACTAACTCCTTACGAAACTGATGAATTGTTTAGTGATTTCGAAAAACAATCATTATATAAACCATTAATTAATAAAGTACGTATTAAAATGGCTAGCAGAGATTTTGCTTTTAGAGATGCTTTGCACATAAAATTGCAAGATTATATTACTCCATTAGAAACAAATGAATATGAAAGGTTTCTTGGAGAAAAAAGTGAAGAGTTAAAAGAAAGATTAGAAGAAGCAAAAGATGTTTTTGAACGCTTAAAGGAGAGAGAGTAATGTATTATATTACTAGTGAACAAGCCAAAAGTATTCATAAAACAACGATAGAAGTAAGTGGAGGCGGAATAACAGACATTATTCATTTTGGGCAATTAGAATCAGTTTTACAAAATATTCAAAACGATGAATATTATCCTACATTTGTAGATAAATTAACTCATTTATTTTATTGTACTTGTCAATTTCACTGTTTTGCAGATGGAAATAAGCGACTTGCATTATCATTAAGTACACAATTTCTTTTACTTAATGGATATTTAAAAATTGCTTCAAAATTTATTGTTGATATGGAAAATGTTAGCTATCATGTTGCTGCTGGAAAAATTAGTAAAGAATTTTTGCATGAAATATTTGAATCATATTTTGGTGGAACTTTTGAATCTGAAACAATGAAATTAAAAATTTATGAAGCGATATCAGAAAATAGTTTAAGTTAATATTTAAAAATTAATCGTACATTTGATAAAAAATAAAAATATGATATGTTCATATCAAGTGAACGGATGTGGACAACGTCCGTAATATGTCCACGTTAGAGAAATACTATAGTACATATAATATCATAAATACAAAGAATATAGATGTTACCTAGTTTGATAAATAGTACTGATAATATGGGAACATCCATTATTTGTGGCTTAGAAAAAAATATAAGAATTGTTGTAGTAAGCAATTAATTGCCAAAAAAATATATTTTAACAAGATCTGAAATGGATAAAACAAATGGAGGTTTTGGTTATGGAAATAACAAATGAAAAAGAAGTATTAAAAAAGATAATTAATATAATAAATTTATTGCATCCTGTTAAAAATTCTAGGATAGATTTAAATATGCCAAGCTTTAAAAGACCATCTACAGACATAATAATAAATTTAATAGAAGAAGATAATATGCCACGCACATTTATTAGTATCCTCGATGGCACAGAAAATTTTAAGCAAAGTGTACCAAATGGAAATATATTAACAGATACTATTTTAGATATTAATACTTTAAAAGAAATAATTGATTATTTACTTGCAAATTTTCCTGTAGTATATAACTTTAATGTAAATAGTAATTCCATTTCATTTACTTTTTCATTTTCTAAAAATAATGATTTTTATATAACACCAGGGATTTCACTAGAAAATATTAGTTTAGAAATTAGAATAACAGATTTAAAACTTCAAAAAAAATTAAAAGAATACTTGATATTTATATTAAGTACGTACTATGCTGAATTAAAACAAACTCCATATTGGCAAGAAACAATTAAAAAATACAAGAAAAAAATACTTTTTGAGATGGAATATGAATATATAATGGATTTTCTTTCTCGTTTAAGTGAAGAAGAAATAAGAAAATTACTAGTTAATATTACTAATGAACGATTTATAGAAATAATGAATGATATGATTTCTAAAGAAACAAAATTAGAAAGATTAAAACCACAAATTTGTTGATAACTTAGTTGTTATCAACATTTTTTAACAAATACTTGACAAACGTACAAAATAAATGATAGCAAAGGTAAATTATATAAGAAGTAAAAATAAAGAAGTGGGAATTATTTTTGTACCTAGCGGCATAGATAAATCACAAATTGTAAAAGCACAAGACGCAGTTTTTGTAGATGACTATTCAGAAGATTTACTTAAATGGACAGAAGCAGGCGGAATAGGTATAAAGTTTGCAGAAGAAGACAATTTTGCAACAATAAATACATTGAAAGTATTTACAGAAAATGAAAATTCAATGGTTTTATGTAGAAAAAAGAAATACACCTAGTTATAATAATATTGCACAAGAAATGTGTTGATAACTCAAACGTTATTAACATATTTTTAATGACTTTTTTAAGTGTTTTTGGTACAATTTAATTAGGTGGTAACTATGAATAACGATAAAATAATGACTTTGGGAATAAATCAAGCAAGAAAAACCATGAATGATAATAAAGGTGGGCCTTTTGGGGCAGTAATTACTGATAAAAAGGGAAATATAATAAGTATATCTTCAAATTTAGTGTTGGAAACTTATGACCCAACAGCTCATGCTGAAATAAATGCAATTAGAGAAGCGTCAAAAAAACTAAAAACTCATGATTTATCAAATTGCATACTTTATGCAACCGGATATCCATGCCCAATGTGTCTATCAGCTATAATCTGGGCAAATATTCAAACTGTATATTATGGAACTAATGTAAATGAAGCAGAAGAAATAGGATTTAGAGATGATTTCATTTATAAATATATAAACAATAAAAATAAAGAGATTTTGAAAATAGAACAATTAGATCATGAGAAATGCCTTGAATTATTTGAAGAATATAAAGAAAAACAAAAACAAATATATTAAAACTAAATAGTAAGTGATATAATTTATATAGGAGGTTTTGTCATGAATGAAAAAAGAGCATTAAAAATAAAAAATTTAGTAACAAAAGATGGTGAAGTTTACAAAAAAGATGATATGCCAATCGAAATAATTTTATCAACAGAAATTGAAAAAATATCATTTCCTCAAAATATTGTAAAATTGGAAGTATATGAAACTTGCGAAGAAACAGAAGAATACTTATTTGCTATATACATCGGAGAAGTTTTTTATAAGAAAACTATTCAATCATTAAACCCGACCTTTCAATTTTCTCAAGGAAAAGATAATACGCCTTATGTATTTGTACCAAATTCTAATGGGGCTTTAGTTTTACTTGCAAAATTAAATCGTGGTGACATGGTTGTAGAAAATATAAATCAACTTAAAATGTTGTTAGCTGAATTAACGGAAAAATATCAAAAAAGATTAATAGGAGTATCCAGAATTAAGGAGGTAAAAAATGAAAGAAAACATTATATTAAAAATAATAAATACAAATAGTAAAGGATTTTCATTTCCAAAAGATAAAAGTAATTCGCCATTAGTGCTTGAATTACCTTGCGATTTAGAAAGCGTTGAATTTCCAAATAATATTTTAAAGTTAGAAGTATTTGAAAAACAAGATGGTAAAGAAGAATATATATGTGCAATATATGTTGGAGAAGTATACCCTGAAAGAATAATAAAAAGCATACATCCCAATTATAGATATTGTGAAAATTTTGATGTTAAAACTCTAAAAGATATTAGAGATGATTCTCCGTGTGTATTTTATAAAGATGTTTATAATAATTATGTTTTAGTGGCTAAGTTAGACTCAGACGATATAGTTGTGCCAGATACTACGGAATTAAAAAAATTTTTAATGGATTTATCAATTATTTTAAATGATGAAAAAGCATTAAAAAGAACCAAATCTAGAAAGGAAATTAATTAATGTTTAACAAAGAAGATAAAGAAGAATTAAAGGTTGTTGCAGTGTTTGGAAAAAGTTTTCCCACAATAAAAGATGAAAATACATCTCCATTAGTTATCAATATGCCCGAAGATATTGATAATATTGATTTTCCAGAAGATTTATTGAAATTAGAAGTATATGAAATAATAAACTCTAATAAAAAGAAAAAGACCCTTGTAAGAACGATTTATGTCGGAGAGATTTATACAGTAAATGAGATGAATGAAATATGTCCGCGTTTTAGATTTTCGTTTGGTATGGACTGGGCTAGCCTATGCAATCTTGGTCATGATTCTCCATGTGTATTTTATAAAAATGAAAATGACGTATATGTTCAACTTGCTGTATTAAAAGCACCAGACATAGTGGTATCTTCAATTCAAGAATTAAAAGAATTATTAAAAGAGTTATCTGATAATTTTTCTTTAGTTCAACTTGGAATGTCAAGAATAAGAAATATTCCGTCAAAAAAACAATAAAAGTCAATTGCAAGGCTTTTTTTATGGTATAATTAGAATTGTTAAAAATAGTGTTATATTTGAGGTGCAAAATGAATAAAAGCAAAAATAATAAAAAAGAATACTACAAAAATTTAAATATAATCAGAGTAATAGCCTGTATTGCAGTATTATTCTATCATTTAGGAATACTTAAAGGTGGTTATTTAGCGGTATGTACTTTCTTTGTATTAAGTGGATATTTATCATGTGTTACGTCTTTTAAAAAAGAAAAATTTTCATATAAAGAATATTATATATCTAGATTAAAAAAAATATATATACCTCTAGTAATGGTCACTTTAATATCAGTGGCTATCGTTTCTTTTTTTAGTAGTATTAACTGGCTAAGTTTAAAAACTGAAACCACATCAGTATTATTAGGATACAATAATTTTTGGCAAATAAATGCTAATTTAGATTATTTTGCTAGGCATGTAGATTCACCGTTCATGCATTTATGGTACATATCAATATTATTACAATTTGATTTAGTTTTTCCATTTATTTACAAAGGATTAAAAAAACTTGGAGATAAAGTAGATAAATTAGCTCCCTGTGCTTTTACTTTTATACTTGCAGTAATTGGGACAGCATATTTTTATAAATGTACTCTAGGTTCTAATTTAATGAATGCCTATTATAATACATTCGCAAGAGTTTATTCAATACTTTTTGGTTTGTGCTTAGGTTTTATTCATTCGTATTACAAACCATTAGTACCAGAGTATATTAGAAAAAAACCACTTCGTAAAATAATATTCGGAGCATATTTAGTTATATCCATAGTATTATTTTGTTTAATAGATTCAAATTCAAAGTTATTTACATTTAGTATGATTATAATAACTTTAATATCATGTAGATTAATTGATTATGCCGTTTTAGATAAAAAAGAATTGAATATTTTGGATAAAATACTTAAAGTAATGTCTGATTTAAGTTATGAAATTTACTTAGTACAATATCCAGTTATATTTTTATTTCAATATATAAATATAAATCATTATTTAAAAACACCATTAATTATAATAATTATATTAATAATAACATATGTATTACATATGGTACTAAATAAGAGGGATAATATGAAAATAGTAAGAAGAATAGTATTAGTTGTAATCATAGGATTATCAGCATTCGGAGGTTATAAATATATAACTACAAAATCACACGAAAAAGAAATGAAGCAACTAGAAGCTGAATTAGCAGAAAATGAAAAAATAATGTTAGAAAAACAAAAAGAGTATCAAATTCTTGAGAAAAAAGAAGAAGATGATTGGGCGAAACAACTTGAAGAACTAGAAAACAAGAGTCTTGATGAATTAGTTAAAGAACTTCCTGTAACTTTTGTAGGAGATTCGGTTATGCTCGGAGCCATGAACAATTTAAAAAAAATGTTTCCAAATAGCTATTTTGACTCTAAAGAGTCCCGTTCTACATATGTAGGATATACAATTCTTGAGGAACTAAAAAATAACAAAAAACTTGGTAACCCAGTAGTAATTCATCTAGGAACAAATGGAGATTGCAAGAATAGTTGCAAAGAAAAAATAATGGATCTTTTAAAAGATAAAACAGTTTTTTGGATCAATACAACAAATTATACTTATGTAAATGATAATCTAAATGAATTAGCTAAAAAATATGATAATTTACATATTATAGATTGGTATAGTCTTTCAAAAGGTCATAGTGATTGGTTCTATGCCGATGGAATTCATTTACCACCAACAGGAAGAAAAGAATATACAAATATTATTTATAATGCCATCGTAGATGTTTACAAAGCTACATTTAAAGATAAAAAAGAACAACTTATTAAAGAACACCAAGAGGAATTAAAAAAGAAAATGGTTTTTTATGGTAATGATATTTTATTCTATGACTTTGAAACATTACAATCAAACTTTACAGACTCAAAATTCGTAATAAATAAAGATTTTAGTTATAAAGATTTAAAAGAAAGTATTGAAAAATCTATTAAGGAAAATACCTTAGCAAATAAAATAATACTAGCCTTTGATAATTCAACAGTGATATCCATAAAAGAGTATCAAGAATTAATTGAACTTTGTAAAAATAGCAAATTATATATTGTGTCAAGTGGAAAACCATTAAATAGTCTAGGAAGTTATAGCAATGTAACAGTAATTAATTTTTACAGTCAAATTCAAAAGAACAAAGACTATTTAATGGCAGATGGAATACATCTAACAGAAAAAGGTAATACTGCATTAAATAAAATTTTAGAAAGCTCACTAAAAGATAAATAAAATAAAAATACATATCAATTTAAATGGTATGTATTTTTTTAAAAATAAAACAGATAAAGAATAGTCATACATAAATTAAAATTTAAAAATCTAAAAGGTACATTCATTAATAATTAAAATAATTTTCTTGTAAAGAAAATTAAAAAAACGAAGTAAAATGATATAGAGTGAAAAAACAAAATTGTATTTAATAATTAAGAATGTTGGAAAAATAATTGATAAATTTTATGAAATATTAAAAAAAACAATTATCGGATATTTTTATGTTGTTCAAAAAAAGTAAACAGTTTTTTTATTGACTTGATTGTGTTAATCTTCTATAATTCCTTTGTAAGGAAGTGATACTTTTGAAAATAGAAAATTTATGTATGTCTTTTGGAACTCAAACTATATTTGATAATATATCATTTCAAATTAACAACAATGATAAAGTAGGTATAATCGGGGTAAACGGAGCAGGAAAATCAACACTGTTTAATATATTATTAGGAAATTTAACTCCAGATTCAGGTTCTATCTTCTTAAATTCTAAAATTAATCTAGGTTATTTACCTCAAGTAATAATGGATGATGCAAGTAATAAAGAAGAAACAGTATTTGAATACTTACTTGAAGGAAGACCAATAAAAAAACTTAAAGAAGAGTTAAACTCTTTATATGAAATTATTGCTAGAACCCAAGATGAATATGAGTTAAAAAAATACTACAAGAAAATAAATTGTGTTAGTGAATTACTTGAATACTATGACGAATATAACGCAGAAAGCTCACTTCTTAAAATTATCAGTGGTATGAATATTGAAGATTCATTATTAGATTTAAAACTAAAAAATATATCCGGAGGTCAAAAATCAAAGGTAGCATTTGCAAGACTATTGTATTCAAATCCCGAAATAATGCTTTTAGATGAGCCAACAAATCACTTAGATTTAGATACAAAAGATTATATAATTGATTATTTGAAAAATTATCATGGCATTATTTTAGTAATATCCCATGACATAGAATTTTTAAATGAGGTAACGAAAAAAACTCTTTATGTTGATAAAATAAAGCATAATGTTGAAATGTATAATGGCAATTATGAAAAATATATAAAAATTAAAAACGAAAGAGATTTAGCAAAGAAAAGATTACATGATCGTCAAATAAAAGAAGAAGAAAAATTAAAAAATATAATTGCAAAATATATTCGTGGTAATGAAAAGAAAGCAAATATAGCTAAAGATAGAATTAAAAAATTAGAAAAGTTAGAAAGTGAAAAGATAGAATTAGAAAAGAAAAATAAATATACTAAATTTAATATGAAAATAAATAGACCAAGTTATAGTATACCAATAAAATGTAATAACCTAACATTTGGTTATGATGAAGAAAATTTATTATATAAAAATTTAAATTTCGATTTATCTCGTGGGGAAAAGCTTTTAGTAGTTGGTGAAAATGGTATAGGTAAAACAACACTTTTACGTTTAATAATGGGGTATTTAAAACCTTTGGAAGGTAATATTGAAATAACTGAAAAAACCGACATAGCATATTATGCTCAAGAACATGAAATACTAGAACCTAATAAAACAATTTTAGAAAACTTTGCTAACTTTGGCCTTGCTGATTATGAAATAAGAAGAATGTTAGGAAGTTTTCTATTTTCCGGAGAAGATATTTTTAAAAAAGTTGAAGTATTATCACCAGGAGAACGAAGCAGAGTGGCTTTAGCCAAAATATCCTTAACTGGAGCCAATACATTGCTATTAGATGAACCAACAAATCACTTAGATCCAATGACTCAATTAATAATCTCAGATACATTTAAAAATTATGAAGGAACAATGCTTCTAGTATCACATAATTTGGATTTTGTTGATAATCTTAATATTAACAGAATGTTACTTTTACCAAGTGGACGCATTACTTATTACGATAGAGATATCGTCATGCATTACGAGATGTTAGATGAAGAAAATCAGTAAAAAAAGTTAAAACCCCAACAAAATTAATTGAAATATCACGACTTGAAAAAAATAACTAGTTATGATATGATGTATCTAGCAAAGAAATTTGCATAAAATAAAAATGGGACACTTTGATTTTGCACGTTGAGTGTCAGCCATATATAGGTTTTACCCAATCAAGCTTGATTGGGTATTATTTTTTTATTATTAAAATCAAAATGATAATTAATTACAAATCAAATGATATAAATGCCAAAACCATCAGAAAAAAAGTTTTAAACTTCATAAGCATTCCTCCTTCATTTACTAAAATAAAGAAGGCTACAACTAACAATCAAAGTTCCCATGGAAATTATTATAACAAAATAAAGCCATTAAATTAAGCAAACAAGATTAAAAAAATTATATTTGCGTTTGTGGGTAAAAAGTGCTAGAATACTATCTCGCGGAGGTAAGTATGAACTTTAAATCAGAAAAACAGCTAAAAACATATTTAAATAGTTTAGAATTTATAGGACAGGGATCACAAGGAATATGTTATTTAGACAAAACTAATAATATAGTAATAAAAATATTTCATGATTTTTTTGAAGAGGGAATAACATCTTATAAAAAAGAAGATATAGTAAGGTTTAACAACATAAAAAACAAAACTTTTATCTGGGCAACAGATGTTATTATGATAAATGATATTGTCGTAGGTTACACTATGCCATATATTTCATCAAGAAATCTATGGAAAATAAATCCATTAATGTTAAATCTTGATACATTATTAAAAGGCATAAAAAATGCTACATTAGATTTTAATACTCTATCAGAAAACAATATAGTAATCTACGATATTATGTACAATATTTTATATAATAATGGAACCTTTAAAATAATTGATACTCTGGAATATAGCTATGGAGACAAAGTTAAAGATAACATGCGCGGGTTTAATTTGGAAATAATGTTGTTTCTTGTAGATAACTATTTTAACGATTTCGTAAATAAAAACTCAATTTTAAAAGAAATGTACTTATCTGATTCTGTTTCTTGCATTGAATTTATCGAAGCTTTACGGTACGCTTTAAGTAGTTATATAGGTACAAAAATAACTAGACTTAATGAAGCTAAGAAATTAATAAGAAGAAAAGAAAAGCCAATCTATATTAGAAATTAAATTTGTTGCTTATTTTTTTATAATATCTATGATATAATCTATTTAGGAGATGATATTATGAACGTGCCTTTTAAAAGAGGTAATATACTACTTCCTAAAAATGCAGATATGACAAAATGGAGTGTAGTAGCTTGTGACCAATATACAAGTGAACCAGAATATTGGAGTGATGTTGAAAAAATCGTCGGAGATAGTCCATCAACATTACAATTAACATTACCAGAGATATATCTTGAAGAAAGTGATGTAGAAAAAAGAATTGAAAACATCAATTCAAACATGGAAAAATTATTAAATGAAGATTTTTTTAAAGAATATAAAGATAGCATGATTTACCTAGAAAGAACACAAAATGATGGAAAAGTTCGTGAAGGATTAATGGGTATCGTAGACCTTGAAGGATATTCTTATGAAGTTGGAAGCAAGACTCCAATCAGAGCAACAGAAAAGACTGTTATTGAAAGGATACCACCACGCGTAAAAATCAGAGAAAATGCATCTCTGGAACTTCCACACATTATGATTCTAATTGATGATGACAAAAAAGAAATCATTGAAAGTCTAAAAACAAAAGTAACTGAAGAAGATGTTGTTTATGATTTTGATTTAATGAAAAATGGTGGACACATTAAAGGATATGTTTTAAATAATGAAACTATGGATGAAATTGATAACCAATTAAAAAATTTAGCAGATCAAAGTACATTTGATGCAAAATATGATGTTAAAGATAAAGGTGTTTTACTATTCGCCATGGGAGATGGAAATCATTCACTTGCAACAGCCAAAGCTTGTTATGAAAACTTGAAAAAAACTATGAGCGAAGAAGAATATTTAAATCATCCAGCGCGTTATGCTTTAGTTGAACTTGTAAACTTACATAGCAAAGCTCTAGAATTTGAAGCAATTAACAGAGTAGTTTTTGATACAAATCCAGAAGATTTAGTAGAAAAATTAAAAGAATACTATGTTATTAACAAAGATGGTAATGGAGAAAAATTTGAAATAATTACTAATGATATTGATGAAGTTTGGTATATTGAAAATCCAAAATCAAATATTTCTGTTGGTTCAATTCAAATGTTCTTAGATGAATACTTAAAAGATCATCCTGGAAAAGTAGACTACATTCATGGTGAAGATGTAACTAAAGAATTAACACATAAAAATGAAAATAATGTTGGTTTCATCTTTGATGCAATGCCAAAAAGTGAATTATTTAAAACTGTTATTTTAGATGGCTCATTACCAAGAAAAACATTTTCAATGGGACATTCTTATGACAAGAGATATTATCTTGAAGCAAGAAAAATAAAATAAATATATTAAAAATATGAACTAATGGTTCAAAAGAAGTATTAGTTACCGAAGATAAAATTACGTAATATTAACTGGTTTAATTAAAACAAGTGCTATTACAAATAAATTTATTACAAAAATAATAGATAAGAATTCTAAACTTGATGTAGCAGATTAAATGCTATAGTAATGGTAACTATTGATAATCAAAAAGAAGAAGCACCAACTGATGCAACAAAAAGTATTAAAGAACTTGCTAAAAGAAAAAAATACTTTAACTAATAGCTAATAGAACTAAGTAGCACATTGTTACTTAGTTTTTTTATTTTGGACCCTAGTTTTTTTTGAGAAAATATGATAGAATAATGGCACGAAAGGAAAATCCGCATGAAAGAAGAATTATTAAGTAAATTAAATACATATAAAGAAAAATTGAATTCTTTAGGGAGGTATCTTTGACCTTGATAAAAAGCAAAAAGAAATAGCTAATCTAGAAGAAGAACAAACAAAAGATGATTTTTGGCAAAATGTCGATAAAGCTAATGATATTAACAAAAAATTATCAAACTTAAAAAAAGAAGTATCACTATATAATAATTTAAGAAAAAGTATTAATGATAATATAGAATTATTACAAAGTAATGAGGAAGAAATAATTATGTTGATAAGTGATGAGTTAATAACATTAGAAGCAGAAATCAATGAATTAGAAACAGCTGTTATCTTAAGTGGCGAATTTGATATGCTAAATGCTTATTTAGAAATTCATCCAGGAGCAGGTGGTACAGAATCATGCGATTGGGCTAGTATGTTAGCTAGAATGTATCAAAGGTTTTCCGAAAAAGAAGGATTAAAATGGGAAATAATTGATGAACAAAAAGGAGACGAAGCGGGAATTAAAAGCATTACTTTAAAAATAAGTGGTGATTATGCTTATGGATACTTAAAGAAAGAAGATGGAGTGCATCGTTTAGTTAGAATATCACCATTTGATGCTGGGGCTAGAAGACATACATCATTTGCATCGGTAAGTATTATGCCTGAGATAAAAAGAGATATTAATATTGAAATAAAAGAAGAAGATTTAAAAATAGATGTCTATCATTCAAGCGGAGCAGGTGGACAATCAGTTAATACAAGTAATTCAGCAGTAAGAATAACCCATATACCAACTAAAACAGTAGTTACGTGTCAAAATGAAAGAAGTCAATTAAATAATAAAGAACAAGCAATGAAAATGCTAAAAAATAAATTATATATGATTGAACTAGAAAAAGAAAAAGCAAAATTAGATGCTTTAAAAGGTGATTCATCAAGTATTAATTTTGGTAGTCAAATAAGAAGCTATATTTTAGAACCCTATAAAATGGTAAAAGATCATCGAAGTAATTATGAGTCTCATGAACCTGAAAAAATACTAGATGGAAATATAAAAGAGATGCTTGTATACAATTTAAAGGAGTTGCGATGAAAAAAGTTATCGAATTTTTAAGAAATAATATAAAAGAAAAAGATTCTCTAGTAGTAGCTTGTAGTGGAGGACCTGATTCTATGTGTCTTCTTGATTTAGTAACAAAATTAAAAGATGAATTAAACTTAACTATCATAGTGGCTCATGTAAATCACAAATTAAGAATTGAAAGTGATGAAGAAGCAAAAATGGTAGAAGAATTTGCTAAAGAACATAATTTGGTTTTTGAATTAATGGAATTAAATGAATATCTGAATAATACTTTTACAGAAAGTGCTGGTAGAAAAAAAAGATATGACTTCTTTAATCTATTAATAAAAAAATACAATGCTAACATCTTATTAACAGCTCATCACGGAGATGATTTAATCGAAACAATCCTTATGAGACTAACTAGAGGTAGTAACTTAAGTGGTTACATAGGAATTAAAGAAGTATCTATAAATGATAAATATAAAATATTAAGACCATTACTTATGGTAACAAAAGAAGATATCATAGAATATTTAGAAAGTAATAATATTATTTATGCTATTGATAATACTAATAAAGAAATGGAACATACTAGAAATAGATACCGATACGTAATACTTCCATTTTTAAAAAAAGAAAATGCTAAAGTGCATGAAAAATACCTGAAATTTTCAAAAGAGTTAATAGAATACGACAACTTTGTTAATAATTATATTTTAAAAAACAACTATATTATGGATAACCAAATAGTTATCAACAATATAATTAATGAAAGTGATTTTATTAAAAGAAAAAGTTTAGAATTATTAGTTAAAGATATTCAGAATAAAGATTATTTTGATATATCTGATGAACAAATGAGTAATTTAATGAAATTATATAATCAAAATAATAAAAGAATAGACTTAAATAATAATTATCAAGGAATAAATAGTTATGGTAAGATATTTATAAAGAAAAAAGAAAATAAAGTATTAGAAGAAATCATATTTAATAAAGATATAGTACTAGATGGCTTTGAATTTTATTATAATAGTAAAGATGGGAATAATACGAATTCATGTATCTACTTATTAAGTAGTGAAGTAAGTATGCCATTAAAAATTAGACCTATTAAAAATGGTGATAAAATGCAAGTTAAAAATTTAAATGGTAGTAAAAAGTTAAGCGATATTTTTATAAATAGTAAGATTCCTAAAGAACAAAGAAGTACATATCCAGTAATAGTTGACAGTAATAATACAATTTTATGGATACCAAATATAAAAAAATCTCAATTTTCTAAAGACAAATCAGAAAAATATGATATAATAATTAGATGTAAGGCAAGGTGAATTAAATAAATGAATGTAAAAACAAATAAAAATGATAATTTTAAAAACTTTTTACCTTATGTAGTTTTAGCGGGAGTAATAGCGATAGTGTTATTTGCCCTAAATATGCAAGGTACAAAAGTTCATGAATTAAAAACTGGAGAACTAATAACAGAATTAAAAGAAAATAATGTTACAGAAGTTACTGTTACTCCGAAAAGTAATGAAAGTATTTATGTAATTGAAGGAAAGCTTGAAGGTTATAAAAAGACTGAAAAGTTTGTATCAAAAGTTGTAGGCACTGAACTTGATACAGTTCTTACATTAATTAAAGAAAATAATGTAAAAGAATATGATACGAATTCAGACCCAGGAGAAAGTGTATTTTTATACATATTGGTTAATGTATTACCATTAGTATTAATGGTAGTAATAATGTATATCTTATTTACAAGATTAGCTAATTCAAATAAAAGTTCAATGGATTTTGGTAAAAGTAAAGCTCGTTTAAGCAACGATAATGATAAGAAAAGCTTTAAAGATGTTGCAGGCTTAAAAGAAGAAAAAGAAGAAGTTGAAGAATTAATAGATTTCTTAAAGAATCCTAAGAAGTTTGAAAAAATGGGAGCAAGAATCCCTAAAGGCGTTTTACTTGTAGGCCCTCCAGGAACAGGTAAAACATTACTTGCTAAAGCAATTGCTGGTGAGGCTAATGTACCATTCTTCTTTATAAGTGGTTCAGATTTTGTGGAATTATTCGTTGGTGTTGGAGCATCACGTGTTCGTGACATGTTTAAAGAAGCTAAAAGAAATGCTCCGTGCTTAATTTTTATAGATGAAATTGATGCTGTAGGTCGACAAAGAGGAACAGGCCTTGGTGGAGGACATGACGAAAGAGAACAAACATTAAACCAATTACTAACAGAAATGGATGGATTTGGTGAAAATGAAGGTATAATCATCATAGCTGCTACAAATAGACCGGATGTTCTAGATCCAGCGTTACTTCGTCCAGGTCGTTTTGATAGACAAGTAACAGTTAGTCTACCAGATGCAAATGAAAGAGAACAAATATTAAAAGTTCATGCTAAAAATAAAACATTAGGAAAAGATGTTAACTTAAGTAATTTAAGTTTAAGAACTCCAGGTTTTTCTGGAGCTGACCTAGAAAATTTACTAAATGAAGCTGCACTTCTTACAGTTCGTCGTAATAAAAATGCTATTACTATGGATGAAATAGATGAAGCAACGGATAGAGTTTTACTTGGACCTGCAAAGACAACTAGAAAAATAACTGATAAGGAAAAGAAGCTTGTTTCAATTCATGAAGCAGGACATGCCGTTATTGGTATTAAGTTAGAAGATGCTCAAGAAGTTCATAAAATAACAATTATTCCTCGTGGGATGGCTGGTGGATACACAATGATGCTTCCAAAAGAAGAAAAAATTGCTGTTATGACTAAAGATGAATTGTTAGCACAAATCACAGGTTTACTTGGTGGCCGTGTTAGTGAAGAAATGTTTTTAGATGAAATTTCTACGGGGGCAAGCGACGACTTTAAAAAAGCCACACGTATTGCAAGAAGTATGGTTACTGAATACGGAATGAGTGATTTAGGACCTGTTCAATATGAAGAAAAGAGCGAAAACGTCTTCTTAGGAAGAGATTATGCTAAATCAAGAGATTTCTCTGATCAAGTAGCTTTAGAAATTGATGAACAAGTTCGTAAAATAATAGAAAGCTGTTATACTAAAGCTAAAAAGATAATCGGCGATAATAAAGATTTAATCTTTGCTCTAAGCGATGCCTTAATTAAATATGAAACAATTACAAAAGAACAAATTGAATCAATTGTTGAAACTGGAGAAATTAAATCAGTTGAAGAAATAGAACAAGAAGAAAATAATGAAGAAGTTAAAGAAACAAAGAAAAAAATAAGAAAAACAAAGGAAGAAGAAAAATAATTGTTGCATAGTTTAAAAACTTGTGATAGATTATTTATGAAACGGATGTGTTAAAATGTTAGAAAATATATTACTTGTAATATCTGTATTATTGATTGCTATAGTTCTTTTACAAGGAAATAAAGCAAGTGATGCTGGTGGAATTATTACTGGTGGAAACGATAATTTATTTCAACATCAAAAAGAAAGAGGACTAGAATTAGCGATAAGTAGAATTACAATGGTTCTAGGAATATTATTCTTTGTTATATCTTTAATATTGTTCTTGAAATAGTGGAGTTATCCACTATTTTTTATATAACAAGAAATTTATGCTTTAATAAAACACTTGCTAGTTGTTCACATTTATTGTTAGTTAAGAAGAAAGTAATAGAGTTAAATAAAAACTTAAGTGTAAAAACCGGGTGCGTTTAAGGTATCACCAGCAAGACACAGCTTAAACTAAATCAAATTATCACGATTAAAGTATATAAATAAATTAAAAATAAAAATAAGTTTAGTGCAAAATAAGAAAAAATATTGTATAATTTAAATATAATCGGAGGAAAAAATGAAAAAAAATGGATTTACATTAATTGAAATTCTATTAGTAATAGTTTTACTTGCTGCTATATCTGTTACTGTCGGAGTAAGTATGAATGGAATGTTTAATAAAGAAGAAGACAAGAAATATAATGCATATATCTCACAAATTGAAGATGCTGCTTGTGTTTATGCTGAAACACATAATATAAAAACAAATACTACGATAACTATCAATAATTTAATAGGTGATGGTTTAATAAGTAAGAATTTAAAGAATCCGAAAGAAAATGTAGTGGTTGAAAATGATAATACTATAAAAGGCGTTATTATAGAATGGAAAAATAATGAAAAAAAATGTACGATAAAGACTAGTTAAATAATAAGAATTATGTTATACTTTAAATGTGATAGAATATGAAAGATAAAAAACGGGTGTTGACAATATTACTAATTCTTATAATTGTAATAGCGATTATACTAGCGGTCGTTTTAATTTTTGGTGGCGTAAAAACAAAGCAACTACAAACATACCATAAGGAATTAGAAACAGCTGCATGTAAAATGGCGAAGAATGAAAATTATACTGAAGAAATATGTAATGCATTTCCGTATTTATGCAAAGTAAAGTATGAAAAATTATTAAGTAATAAATATATAAAGAAAGACTTAAGAAATCCTTTGACAGATAAGAAAATGAGTGATGATACTAAAAGCTTTATAGAAATAAAATGGAAAGATGGCAAAATGATTTGTACTCATAAAGAAGGATAGACAAAATGAAGGAAAAAATTTTAGAAATTTTAAAAGAAGAAACAAAAGGACAAAATATTAATGAAATAAATAATAAACTTCATCTAAGGGGAATGGAAGAAATAACAGAACTTGAAGATAACCTTAAAGAATTAGTAACCGAAGGTGTTTTACATATGTCTAAAAATAGAGAATATATGTTAATGAATAATACAAAGTCCCTTAAAGTAGGAAAACTTAGAATAAATAAGAATGGCAATGGTTTTGTAGAATGCGAACCAGAAGATATATTTGTGCATAGTAATGATTTAAATGGCGCAATTAACGGAGATTTTGTTGAAGTTGAAATTAAAACAAGATTAAATGACCCAGAACCAGAAGGATATATAAGGAACATATTAAAAAGAGACTTAAAAAACGTTGTTGGAGAAATGGTTAAGGATAAAAAAACTTTAGCATTTAAACCGGATGATGAAAAATTAAATATTGCAGTAAAATTAACAAAAGAAAGTATGAAAGGTTGTGTCGAAGGACACAAAGTAATAATTTCTATTATTAAGGAAATAGGTAATAGAACATTTCTTGGAAAAGTAGAAAAAATTATTGGCCATAAAAATGATCCAGGGGTAGATATACTTACCATAGCTGCTAAACATTCAATTGAAACAGAATTTAGTGAAGAGGTAAAAAGAGAACTTAAAAATATACCCGATGAAGTATGCGAAAATGATTTAATAGGTAGAACAGATTTAACAAAAGAAATGATTTTTACAATAGATGGGGATGATACAAAAGATATTGATGATGCTATAAGTGTAAAAAGAGATGGTAAAAATTATGTTCTTGGAGTTCATATCGCAGATGTATCAAATTATGTAAAAGTTGGTTCTGCATTATATGATAGTGCTTTTTCAAGAGGAACATCAAGCTATCTAGCGGACACGGTAATACCAATGATACCGCATCAATTATCAAATGGTATTTGTTCATTAAATCCAGAAGTAATAAGACTAACATTAAGCTGCATAATGACAATTGATAATAATGGAAAAGTAATAAGTTACGATATATTTCCATCATATATTAAATCTAGAAAGCAAATGACTTATAAAAATGTTAATAAGATTTTAGATGAAAATATAATTCCAGAAGGATATGGGGAATTTGCAGATACATTAAAATTAATGCATGAGCTATCAAAAATATTAAGACAAGAAAAAATAAATCGTGGTTATATAGATTTTGGTATTGATGAAGCAAAAGTTATTCAAGATGAAAATGGTAAAGCGATAGACATAGTTAAGAGAATTCAAGGAACCGGAGAAAAACTCATCGAAGATTTTATGATTGCTGCCAATGAAACTGTGGCAACTCATATAAGTAACATGGACTTACCATTTATATATCGTGTTCATGATTTACCAAATGCTGAAAAGATAGAAGATTTCTCTAACCTAATTAAGCAAATGGGATATCAAATCCATACTAATTTAAGTAAAATAACACCTGTTACTATGCAAAAGTTATTAAATGAATTTAGAGATAAAGATGAATTTGTAATTCTATCAGATATGTTACTTCGTAGTATGAAAAAAGCCATTTATAGCACAAATAATATAGGACATTTTGGCTTAGCAAGTAAAAACTATACACATTTTACAAGTCCAATAAGAAGATTTCCAGACCTTACCGTTCATAGACTTTTAAGAACGTATCTTTTTGAAAATAGAATAGATATGGAAACGATTAATTTTAATGCCAAGTATTTAATAGATGTAGCAGAACATTCTAGTGAAACAGAAGTAAATTCTGTTGAAGCAGAAAGAGATGTCCTTGATATGAAAATGGCTGAATATATGGAAAGCCACATTGGGGAAGAATATGAAGGTATTATTAGTGGAGTAACAAATTTTGGAATGTTTGTAGAACTAGATAATTTAATTGAAGGCTTAGTTCATATAAGTACTTTGGATGGCTTTTACACATATGTACCTGAAATGTTATCATTAATAAGCGCTAATAAGAAAAATAAATATCGGATCGGAGACAAAGTAAAAATAATTGTTACAAATGCTAATAAGAATCAAGGTATAATAGATTTCGAGTTAGTAAAAGGTGAAAAAAATGGAAATAGTAAATAAAAAGGCTTATTTTAACTATTTTATAACTCAAGAAATTGAAGCGGGCATAGTACTTGTTGGAACCGAAATAAAGTCCGTAAAAAAAGGCTCTGTAAATATAACGGACAGTTACATAAGAATTAAAAAGAATGAAGCATATATAATAAATATGTTCATTGATAAATATGATGAAGGAAGTATATTTAATCATGAACCAACCAGAGAAAGAAAAATATTACTTCACAAAAAAGAAATAAAAAGGTTATTAGAATTAACTAGTCGTGAAGGGCAAACGCTTATCCCTTTAAAAATTTATTTAAAAAACGGCAAAGCCAAAGTATTAATTGGGATAGCCAAAGGGAAAAAACTCTATGATAAGAGAGAAACAATCAAAAAAAGGGATATGGAAAGAGATAATAGATTAAGGAGGTACTAATATGAAATCTAAATTCTCAAAAATATTGGTAAGTTTACTAATATTAGTTATGGCATTATCACTAAGTGGATGTGGTAAAGATGAAAATAAAGCTTCAGGAAAAAAGAATAATACTGAAGTAAAAGGCACAGATAAAAAGCAATTAAAGATTGTTAATACAAGTAGTAAGTCTAGACCATTTGCAGTAATGATCAATAATATAAATGTAGCAAGACCATTACAAAGTGGGCTTCAAGATGCATACTTAATGTATGAAATAATAGTTGAAGGTGGTATTACAAGATATATGGCCCTATTTATGGATCAAAATACTACAAGAATTGGTTCAATTCGTAGTGCCAGACATTATTTCTTAGATTATGCTTTAGAAAATGATGCGATATATGTACATCATGGACAAAGTCCTCAAGCTCAAAATGATTTTAGTGCTTTAGGAGTAGACAGAATAGTTGCAGATAATTCTAAAACTGGATGGAGGGACAAATCACTAAATGTTTCTAGTGAACATACTTTATTTACTAGCATTGAAAAATTAAATAATGGTCTAGGCAATAAAAGAACTACAAGAAATAATGATTTATTATTAAATTATAGTGTAGATGAAGTTGATTTATCTAAAAAGAAAGATGCAAAGGCAGCTAACGATATTACAATACAATATTCTAACAGTTATATAACAAGTTATAAATATGATGAAAACAATAAATATTATTTAAGGAGTGTAAATGGTAAAGCACATAATGATTATGTAACCAAAAAACAATATCATTTTAAAAACATTATAACTTATCAAGTAAAAAATACAACACTTAATGATGGTGAAAATAAAGGAAGACAAAACATTGAAAATATAGGTTCAGGTGTAGGGTATTACATTACTGATGGATATAGCATACCAATTAAGTGGGTTAAAGAATCAAGAAAGAGTCAAACAAAGTATTATTATGAAGATGGTAAAGAAATAGATGTAAATGATGGAAATACATTTATTCAAATTCAACCCGAAGGACAAAAATTAACAATTAACTAAAAAGGGTGATTGACATGGAACAATTTATTAATTTTATAACACAACATTATTTATTATTTGATATAATAACATTGTTTTTGATATTAGCTTTGATTGGATATTTTGTAAATATTAAAAAGGAAAAGAATAAAGTATTTAAGATAAATAATTCTGAAAATGAAATTAAAGACATTCCTATAAATACGAATATGTCTTTACAAGACTTTGTTAATGAAAATAAAAGTGTTGGAACAAACACAAATAACAATTTTCCAAATTAAGGGGTTACCCCTTTTTATTTTGTCAAAAATTTGATATAATAAATTGTACAAAAAGGATGGTGTTTAAATGAATCTTTCAACAATATGGGAAATATTCACAAAATTGTTAGATATATGCTTAGTTTGGTTAGCATTTTATTATATATTAAAAAATGTAAAAAATAATATTAAGATGGTATTAATAGTTAAAGGAGTATTTATAATTCTTTTAGTTAAAGTATTAAGTGATGTACTAAATCTTTATACAGTAGGTGTAATACTTGAATATGCAATTCAATGGGGGCCTCTTGCGATAATAGTTATATTCCAACCAGAAATAAGAAGCGTTTTAGAATCCTTAGGAAGAACACAACTTTTAGGTCGTCATAAAATATTAACGGTTGACGAAAGAGAAAAAGTAGTATATGAAATAATGCGTTCAGTAGAATACTTAAGAAAAAATAGAATCGGAGCTCTAATAGTAATAGAAAGAGAAATTTCCCTAGAAGAATATATAAAGAATGCCACAAAAGTATATGCTGACATATCAGATTCATTGCTTGAAACAATATTTTTCCCAAATTCACCACTTCATGATGGCGGAGTAATTATCCAAGGGGACAGAATAACCTGTGCTGGAGCAGTATTTAGAACAAGCATGAACCCAAATGTTTCAAAAAGACTTGGAACAAGACATAGAGCGGCTTTAGGTATTGCCGAAGAAAGTGATGCCATCGCATTAGTAGTAAGCGAAGAAACTGGTCGTTTATCAATTGCTGTAGATAGTAACTTGCATTATAATTTAGATCCAGATCAATTCAGAATGATGCTAATAGATGAATTAAAACCTAAGATGGAAGTTTTCTTCGAAGCGGATGATGAAAGCGAAGGTGACGAAGAATGATAACAAAGTTTTTTAAGAAGATTTACAAGTTTATAGATCAAAAGATAGTTGTACCTATAAGTAGATTTATTTATTACTTATCTAAAAAGTTTAAGAAGAACCAAGGTAAATTAGACAAATTATTAAATAGACCACACTTTTTAATATATTTATCATTGTTTTTGGCAGTTATAATGTTTATATTAATTGATACCAAAGTAATAAATTTAGTAAAAACAGAAGCTGAAGAAATTCGCGGAGTGCCAGTAGTGGTAAAATATAATGAAGAAGCATATGTAATTGAAGGAGTACCTGATACTGTGGATATCACTTTAACTGGTAGGAAAAGTGATATATATTTAGCAAAACAACTCGGAGAATATGAAGTAGTATTAGACCTTTCTGAATATACCCCAAGTGATAACCCTTATAAAGTGTATTTTTCATATTCAAAACCAATTCATTCATTAACATATAAACTTGATCCATCATATGTTCAAGTAATGATAAAAAACAAGGAAAGCCAAGTAAAAACTCTATCATACGACTTATTAAATATAAATGCTTTAGATAGTAAATTAAGTGTTAAATCGGTATCATTAAATAAAACTGAAGTAGTAGTTAAAGGTGGTAGTGATGCTCTAGCAGAAATTGCTTCTGTAAAAGCCTTAATTGATCTAGCAAAACAAAACTTTACTGAGGCTGGAACACATGATATAGATAATGTAGAATTAGTGGCATATGACTCAAAGGGTAATAAATTAACAAATATAGAAATTGTACCGGGAACAATAAGTGCCACAGTTATATTAGAAAGTTATTCTAAAGCTGTACCAGTTTCTATTGAAACAACCGGAGAATTAATTGCTGGAAAAGCCATTGCATCAATATTAGTAAATGGAAATTCTAATTACTCTATAACTATATATGGCGACCAAGAAGAATTAGATAAGATAAATAGTGTTCCGGTAACAATTAATGTTGATGGGCTTGGAAAAGAAGATGTTAAAGAGTATAACGCTACAATTAACAAACCAAATGGTGTTCGTAAAATGAGTGCTGAGAAAGTAAAAATAAAAGTTCAGTTCGGAGAAGAAAAACAAAAGACAATTGATGTAAGTAATAATATCGCACCAATTAATCTTAGTGAAGGATTAACAGCAAATCTAATTAATACCACAAACGTAACAGTTCAGGTAAAAGGTGTAGAATCTGTTATCAACAAGATAAACAACGGCGAAGATGAAAATAAAGTAGATGCATACATTGACTTATCTGGTCTTGGTGTAGGTGAACATGAGGTTGAAGTAAAGATAAATAATACAAATCCGCTTGTAAGTTATGTAGTATCAAGTAAGATAAAGATAAAAATTACGCAAAAATAAAAATGTTAGCTTAGTGCTAGCATTTTTTAGTCTTCAAAATTTGTAAATAATAAACCGATATTTATTAACCCACAAACGCCTACAACTACATAAATAACTTTTTCTAGTATACTTACATTATTAAATAACTTAGCTATAATATTTACATCGAATAATCCATATATTCCCCATACAATAGCACCTATTATAGTAAATACTAAGGCTATCTTTTGTAGTATTGCCATAATTTTCACATCCTTTTACTTATATTTTTAACTATAAATTAAATAATATACATACATATTTTTAAATAGAAAAAATAT